>Ga0299906_10000089_pt1 | contig 84591 bp, 72 predicted proteins | sample RVTome_14_FD_200259 | JGI IMG/M metagenome (GOLD analysis project Ga0299906, IMG submission 200259) | Soil microbial communities from uranium-contaminated site in the Upper Colorado River Basin, Wyoming, United States - RVT145D125 (version 2) ...
GAGGGTTGATGCCAGGAGATCACGCGCCCGGCAAGGGGGGAAAGGTCCTGAGAAACCTCAGCTACAGGGGGGGAAAGGTCGTGAGAAACTCCTCACGACAAGGTCCATAGGTGGTGAGAACCGACAGTAGGTACCTGTCTCACAACCCCAGGCCTGTGGCACACGAATGGCTCGCATGGCCCAAAGGGTGTCCGCGGCACCTGGAGTCGAGAAGAGCCATGACCACCTCTTCAGGCTGTCGCTGGGGAACCTTGCGGCATTGTGAGGGATTATTCCTCCCGAATGGAAGGCTTCCAATACCAGCCTGACGAGTGAGCTCGCCCGCAAGGATTCCTGAACAGCATCGAAAGCAGCGATCGACGTTCCCGGGTCGTCAAAGGTAACATAGAAGAAACGTGACGTGGTGACCCCCAGAACCGTGAGTCCGTTCTGAGTGAAGAAGCTCTGCTTGACGTCGTCCGATACGCCGTCCTCGAAGCGGAGCATGAGTGTGGTCCGGTACAGGACCATGTCCGTACCCGGACGCTCAATGAGCTTGGTCGTGTCGATATTCGGCGAGTTCGAGGTCAGCAGAACCCATCCCATTGACGTGAGTTGAGTAGCCTCCATCGTGAACGCGACCTGACCCGTCGTAACGGGCGAATCCAGTCTGATCACCATGGTTCTCGCCGCGGTCGAGTCGCCGATGCCGACTGTCCCCGCCGCTCCAGTGAGCCAGATCCACTCGCCGGTCCCTGCCCGGACGCTGTCCGCGTTCTGCGGAACCAGCTTGCTCGCCGGCTGCCCCGCCGGATTGATCACCACCCGCCCCAACGGCGACAGCACAACCGTCGCCGGCGACTGGATCGTGTAGCCGCTCTGGTTGAGAAGCCGCACCGGCAGATTGACGTTGCGCTTGCCCGGACCGTTGCGGGTCGGGGCGCCGCCGGGAATCAGCACCAGTCCGCTCCCGCACTGGTTGCGGTCGGGGTATACCACATTGAGGTTGTTGCTTCCCACCAGGGTGATGGTCACCGTGCGGCAGGCCGAGTCCGTCGCGATCGATTGGGAGACGCTGATGATCTCCGGGGCGCCAATGCTCGGCTCCAGGGGTTGCCGGCAGCTCGCCGCACAGAGCAGCAGGAACGGTAGGGAGATCATCAGTCGTGCTCCAGCGCGAACGGGGCGTCGAGCGTGGACATCCAAGGGCCGTGCCATGAACGGACTCCGATCGGGAAAGCAAGTTGCACACCCACACACCCATCGGTCCGCCAGACCGAGCCTCCGGCCGGAGCTTGGGATCGCCTGGGTCAGCGTGAATCCGGCCTGGGCCGTCGAGTCCACCGCGTAGACCCAGTACGTGTAGTTCCCCGAGGTATCCCCTTCCCGGGTGGCTGGAACCCGCTCGCTCGTCGCGGCACCCCCCTTCATGATTCGTTGTTGCGTGGATGCAACTGCTCGTAGCTCCCTGTTGTTGTGGTGGCGCTACGCCACAGCCACTGGCGACGCCAGAGGCTAGGACCGCAACGAGCCCACCGCCAATCACCGTAAGTTCTTCAGTAACAACACTCGCACCACTTTTCACAATATTTTGATCCGGAGGGTATATACCCTCGGTGTGGCGCCGGGAGCGCAGCGCCACAGGGGCATGTCCCTTGCCTAGGTATTTGACGGTGAAAACAATGTCGACTGTCCTGACGCACGCACGTGCCCGGAGTTTTGGCCTGGGCGTTGTCCTCGTGGTGGCCTCCGCCACCTTGGCGGCGCCGGCGATGGCGCAGACCAAGGTCTTTCCCTATCCCGGCGACCCCTCCTGGAGCCCGTGGACCACGCTGGGCGGCAGCGCGGTGATCACCGGCGCCAACCCGCGGCACGGCAACGGCTCGCTCGCGCTCGGCGTCACCGGGGATCTCTTCGACTGGGGCTTCTACCGGACCTTCTCCGGCCTCGATCCCTGGGGCCGCCTGGGCGACATCACCCACTTGTCGTTCGAGTGGTACCGCAACGAGTTGGCGTATGCCGACGTCGAGGACCTGCCACCCTACATCACGACCTGGCCCGACGCGCCCTGGATGGCGCAGACACCAGCGCTCCGGTTGCTCCTGGGCACCGAGACCGACAACGGCCTGGTGCTGAGCGAACTGGTCTGGGAGAAGTACTACACCGACGGTTCGCCCACGACCTTCGACACCTGGGTCGGCGAAGACCTGCTGGGCCAGAACTTCTGGTACAACATCGGCGGGACGATGTACTCGGTGAGCGATTGCTCATTCGATCAGCCCGACGCGGTCACGCCGCCACCGGTGTGGGAGCTGCTGCTGGGGTCGCCGCTCGGCTGGAGCAGCGGGAGCTACGCCAACGCCTCGGCGGCCGGCGCGTGCGAAGGCTTCAACCTCTCCGATGCCTACGTGTACGGGATTGCGGTCGGCGTGGGGAGCAACTGGCCAGACGCCTACCAGGGCTACGCCGATTTTGTCCGGCTGGCGTTCAGTGGTCAGGACGCGGTCTACGCCAACTTCGAGCTGCCGGAAACCGCCATTCCCGAGCCCGGCAGCCTGATCCTGCTCGGCACCGGCCTGGCCGGTCTCGGAGGTTTTGCCTTCTTGCGGAGGCGACGGCAGCAGAGCTAGCCGATTGTCAGCACCACCTTGCCGCGCGCCCCCGGGGTCATCACCGCCTCGTGGGCGCGCGCTGCGTCCGCCATGGCAAAGGCGGCCCCGACATGCGGCGTGAGGGTTCCGTCGGACAGGGCGGGCGCCAGCCGCTGGTGGATCTCCCGGACCTCGTCCTCCGACGCGTTCCAGAGCGACATGCCGAGGATGGAGGCGTCCTTGGTCATGGTCTGTCGCGCGTCGATCTCTACTTTTCCACGATTCCCGATCACGACCACCCGGCCGCGCTGGGCCAGCAGGCCGAGGTCGCGGTCCAGATTCGCATTGGCGAGCATCTCGAGGATCAGGTCGACCCCGCGGCCGCCGGTGGCCGCGTGGATGTCGTCGGCCGCGCCAGACGTCCCGTGCCGGATCGCGTGGGCGGCACCGCTCGCTTTCACCAGTTCCAGGCCCGCGTCGGAGCCGGCGGTGCCGATCACGCTGAGGCCGTGCGCCCGGGCGAGCTGGACCGCCGCCAGGCCCACCGCACCGCTCGCCCCATGCACCAGCAGCGTCTCTCCGGGGATGGCCTGGCCCCGGTGGAACAGGGCCCTGTGCGCGGTGCCGTAGGGGACCCCGATCGCGGCACCCTGCTCGAAGCTCAGCCGATCGGGCAGCGGGTGCACCTGCTGGTCGCGGCAGCAGACAAACTGCGCGTAGGCCCCGACGCTCCGACCCGAGGCGGTCCCGGAAAAGTAGACCCGCTCGCCGATTCGTGGCCGCTCCACTCCCGATCCACCGCCGGGCGCCATCCCCAGGCCTTCGACCACTCCCGCCCCATCCCAGCCCGGGATGAACGGCAACTCGGGGAGCCGGGCGTACGCACCGGACCTGACATAGGTATCCACCGGGTTGACGCCCGCCGCATGGATGCGGACCAATGCTTCGCCCTCTCCGGGCGTGGGGGTCGGGGCCTCACCCGGGGTGAGGACTTCGGGTCCGCCGAAGCGGTGAACCAGGATCGCGCGCATCGCAGGAGTGTAATCCCACGCCGCCGCTCGCCAAGCCCGCTTTCCTCGCGGCCACCGTCGATGAAACACCCCGCCTGCCCCCGCCGTAGTCGGACCAACCCCCTTCAGGCTTCCGTGAGGCCGTCCGTGCGGATCGACACGCGACTCGCAGGCATAGTGTTGGCGTTCCTGGCTTCCGCGCCAACCACCCGTGCGTGGACCCAGGAGTCGCGGGGTTCCGCGCTGCGACTTGGCGTCGGCACCAACGGACTCGCCATCGGCAACGCCCACCGTTGGAACGGTATTCGCATCAACTGGCGCGACCGCGACGGCGAGCTGATCAACGGAATCAACCTGACGCTGTGGAGGCCGGATTCGACGGGCAACGAGCGCGCGACGGTCAACGGGGTCTCCCTCGGTGTGGCGCCCGCCGCCGGCCGTTTGCACGGCCTCACGCTCGGGCTCGGGCCCGTCGCCGCGCGAGGAATGGCCGGGGTGAACCTCGGCGTGCTGGCCCTGGTGTCGGAGGGCCGCATGGCGGGGATCAATGCCGCGGGCCTGGCCACTGTCAGCGAGGGCCCCATGACCGGCATCAACTTCGGCGGTCTGGCTCTGGTGAGCGAGGGCAGGGCCGGGTTCGTCAACCTCGCCGGGCTCGGACTGGTGGCCGAGCGTGGCCTCTATGGCCTGAGTTTCGGAGGGCTGGGAGTGGTCACTTCAGGCGAGGCGCACGGGGTGAACCTGGCCGGCCTCGGGTTGGTAACGGAGAGAGGTGTGACCGGCCTCACCCTTGGCGGACTGGCCGTGGTCACCCAAGGCGGCACGCTGGGCGTGACCGGGGGTGGCCTGGCGGTGGTCTCCGAACGTTCGATGCGGGGAGTCACGGCCGGCGGCCTCGCCGTGGTGGCGCAGGGAGCGGCTCAGGGCATCCAGGCAGGCGGACTTGCCGTCGTGATCGAGGAAGGAGTGGCCGGAGTGACCGTGGCGGGCCTCGCAGTCGTTTCCAGCGGTCCGATCCGTGGGCTGACGCTCGGCGGGCTCGCCGTCGTCAACGACGACGAGGTCTCCGGCCTTGCCGCGACGCTCTACCGGATCCGGAGCGACATCCTCCGGGGTGCGGCGGTGTCGGGGTGGCTCAAGACGACCGACCTCACCGGTCTTTCGATCGCAGCGTACAATCAGGTCCGCGGCACCCAGCGCGGGCTGGTGATCGGCGTCTACAACTCCGCGGACGAGCTGCACGGGGTGCAGATTGGGGTGCTGAACCGGGCGAAGAACAACAAGCCACCGTTCCGCTGGCTGCCGATTCTCAACCTTCACCTCTGATCGCGGCTCCGCTCGACGGGAGGAATCCTCACCCGAAAGCGGCCAGGCTCACCCCCGGAGCGCGGTCATCGGGTCGGCCCGGGTTGCCTGTCGAGCCGGCAGGAACGACGCGGCCAGGGCCACGCCCAGCAGCAGCAGCGCGATGGCCGCGAACACCATCGGGTCCCTGGGGGCCACGCCAAAGAGCATGCCTTCGAGCAGGGCGCTGCCGATCCACGCCCCGGCGAGTCCCAGGGCGATTCCACCGGCCGCGATCGCAAGACTCTGGCGGAGCACCAGCAGCGCGAGCCCCCCGGGCAACGCGCCCAGGGCGGCACGGATGCCCAGTTCCCGGGTCCGCTCCGCGACGGCGTAGGCCACAACGCCATAGACCCCCACGGCAACCAGGCAAAGCCCCAGCACGCCGAACGCGCCGAAAAGCAGCGCGGTAAACCGGCCAACGGACAGCGCGGCGGACACGACGCGGTTCATGCCACGCACGTTCGAGACCGGGGCGTTGGGTTCCTTGGCCCGCGCCAGCCGTTCGATGGAGGTCGCGACACCTGCCGGGTCGATCCCGGCCCGGGCCACCAGACTCAAGGAGCCGACGGGGAAGCCGGCCGTCGCCGGAAACTGGCTGTGCGGCAGATACATCTGGGGCCGGTCGGTACTGGCCACGTCGCTGTGGCGCACATCGCGGACGATGCCGATCACGGTGCGGTACACCGTGTCGATGTCTGCCGACATCTTGAACCGCGCGCCCAGCGCGTCCTGTCCCGGCCAATAGCGTTGGGCGGCCGTCTGGTTGATCACGACGACCGGCAGCGAACCCTCCCCATCGGCTTCCGTGTAGAAGCGGCCCCGCACCAGCGCGAATCCGATCGCCTCGAAATAGCCCTCGGTCACCACACTCCAATCCGCCCAAGGCCTGCGACCTCCGGGAAGGCGCTCCTCTTCCCTGCCCTCGATCCGGATGCCCCAGTCACCCTGCGTGCTGGCGAGGGGAAGCTGGTTGGTGCCGCCAAAGCCCTGCACGCCGGGCAGCGCGCGGGCTTCTTGCGCGAGGGCCCGGTAGAAGGCGCGGGCACTCTCCTTGTCCCGGTACTGCGCCGAAGGGAGGGTGATTTGCATGCTCACCACGCGGTCGGCGCGGAAGCCGAGATCCACGCCGCTCATGCGCTGGTAGCTTCGCCCCAGCAGCCCCGCTCCGATGGCCAGCATGAACCCAATGGCGATCTCGGCGATGACGAGGGAACGCTGCAACCGGTGTCGCAGGACACCCAGGGTGGCGCCACGGCCTTCCTGCCGCAGGGTGCTCTGCCCGTCCCGTCCACCGAGCCGGAAGATCGGCGCCAACCCGGCCAGCAGCCCGGCGCCCAGCGCAACCAGGCCGGCAAAGGCGGCGACGCCGAAATCGACGGTGACCTCGTCGATGCGCGGGACGCCGGGCGGATTGAGTAGCCGCACGACGCGCACCAGCCCCAGCGCCAGCGCCAGCCCGGCCAGGCCGCCACCCACGCCGAGCACCGCGGCCTCGGTGCAGAGCTGTCGAACGAGTCGCCCCCGTGAGGCCCCCAACGCCTGGCGCACGGCAAGCTCGTGCCCCCGTCCTTCGGTCCGCACCAGCAGCAGGTTGGCCACGTTGAGGCAGGCGATGAGCAAGACCAGAGCGACGGCGCCCTGGAGGACCAGCAGCGTGGCAGAGACCGAGCCGAACAGGTCTTCACGCAGGGGGACCAGCTGGACTTCGAAGCGCTCTGGCAGCGTCGAGATCTCCTCCCGCAGTGTCCGGGAGACCACCCGCATGCGTCCTCGAGCCGCGACCACAGTCACGCCATCGGCCAGTCGGCCGACCACAGACAGGTAGTGGAAGTTCCTCGGATCCGCTTCGCCGATCGCGAGCGGGCGCAGCAGGGCGCTCGGGGTGCCTGCATAGTCGCTCGGCAGCCGGAATTCCTCGGACATCACCCCAATGACCTGCACCAGGTTGCCGTTTGCCTGCACCGTGCGCCCAAGGACACCCGAGTCGGCGCCGAAGCGCCGCAGCCACAGCCCGTGGCTCAGGATGGCCACGCGACCGGCGCCGGGAAGGTCTTCCTCCGCCGTGAACGCGCGCCCGAGCGCCGGGGCGACCCCAAGGGTCGGGAGAGTGCCGGCATCGATGAATGCCGTCGGCAGCCGCTCGGCCTCGCCCCCGCCGGTCAGATTGGTCCAGCCCAGGGACCACGCGCCGACGCCCGCAAAGACGCCTGGCAGCTCCCGGTAGCGCGCCTGCTCCAGCTCCGAAACCCCGAAGGGATCCTCGCCGTCGGAGCTTGCCACCGCCACCAGCCGGTCCGCTTCCCGGTAAGGCAGCTCGCCGAATACCACGCGGCGAACCACCGAGAAAATCGCCGAGTTCGCGCCGACGCCGAGGGCCAGTGTCAGGACCGCCGCTGCTACAAATCCGGGTCGCCTGGCGAGAGCGCGAAACGCAAAGCGGACATCGCCCAGCCAGGACTCCAGCCAGACGAACACGTCCGCATCGTGGGTACGCTCCCGCTGGAGGTCACGCGGGCCGAACCGGCGTCGGGCCTCGCGCTGGGCCTCCGCATCACTCATCCCCTCCCTCCGCAGGGCATCCGCGCGCTCGGCCAGGTGGAAGGCGATTTCGTCCGTGATCCCCCGTGCGGTACGCTCCCGACGGAAGACGTTGCGCAGCTTGTCGTACCAGGCCATCGCTCCCTCCCTTTTGCGCCGCTCAGGCGTAGCGCAGCACGCGCCGCACGCCGTCGGCCACGCGAGCCCAGCTGGCCTGTTCCTGCTCGAGCTGCCTGCGGCCCGCGGACGTCAGGGCATAGAAGCGGGCCCGCCGATTCTTGTCCGTGATGCCCCACCGGCTCTTGAGCCACCCACGTTGCTCCATCCGGTGGAGCGCGGGGTAGAGGGAGCCTTCCTCGACGCGCAGCAGGTCGGCCGAGGTCTGCTGGATCCGCTCCGCGATACCGTAGCCGTGCAGCTCGGGCTGGGTCGACAAGGTGCGCAGCACCAGCAGGGCGAGGGTGCCCTGGAGTATGTCGTTTCGGTGGTCGGTCACGCGGGTCCCTAGTCAGCTAGGTACATACCTAGAGAACTATGGAACAGTGGAGCCCGGCCGGTCAACCCCCTCCTATCTTGGGAGCAGCGCCTGGCCCCGGAGCCCCGATGCCCACCATTCGCCATCTCCTGGAAACCGCCCTCTACTGCGACAACCTGGCGGCGACGGCCGCGTTTTACCGCCGCCTGCTTCCCGCCACGCCCCTGCTCGTCTCGGAACGGCTCTGCGCGCTCGACGCGGGCAACCGGACGGTGCTCCTGTTGTTTCAGCGGGGCCGGTCGACCCGCCCGCTCGAGACTGTGGGCGGGATCGTGCCACCGCACGACGGTTCCGGCCCCACCCACCTTGCCTTTGCGGTGGACGCGGCGGATATAGACGCGTGGCGGGATCGCCTGCGGCAGCTGGGCATCGCCGTGGAGAGCGAGGTGACGTGGGATCGCGGCGGACGCAGTCTCTACTTCCGCGATCCGGAAGGGCGGTCGGTCGAGCTGGCGACGCCCGGGCTCTGGGAGACCTACTAACCGGCCGCCGCGGGCCGTTCCATCTCCGCCTCGGCCTCCAGGCTCTCCCTGTCCCGGAAGATCGTGGCCACAGCCCGCAGGTTTCCTTCCCGGAGGAATCGCACCGCGCAGTCCATGGAAGCAGGTTCTCCATCCAGCTCCGCCCGGTCCCATTGGTCGGCGTGGCCCACGTAGGCGATGACCGCGTCGTAGTGCTGGCTCCAGAAGAAGGGTGCGTCGCCAAACCGCTCCTCGGCGCCGAGCATGTTGCGCGCGGCGCACTGGCCCATCCGTTCCGCTACCACCCAGTGCTCGATCCGCACCGGGGTGCCGGTCCGCGCGTCCGGGAACCGCGCCACGTCGCCGGCGGCGTACACGCCGGGCGTACCGGTCTCCAGGCGCTCGTTCACCAGGATCCCGTCGTCGACGGCGAGCCCCGCCTCCGCGGCAAGCCGATCCTCGGGCCGCACGCCGATGCCGGCGACAACCAGGTCCGCCTCGATCGCGGCTCCATCGCTCAGCATAACGGCCCCGGAGCCGACGTCCTGTACCGTCCGCTCAAGATGGAACTGGACGCCGTGCTCCTCGTGAATGCTCCGGACAAACCGGCCCAGATCGTCGCCGAGGATCTGCGCCAGCGGGAGGGTCTCGGGCGCGACCACGTGGACCGGCAGTTCCCGCGCGCGCAGCGAGGCGGCGACTTCGAGACCGATGAAGCTGGCGCCGATCACCACCGCGCCGCGCGCCTGTTTTGCCGCGGCGATGATCGCACGGCTGTCCGCGAACGTCCGGAGGTAGCGAACCCGTCCGCCGGGGTCCACCGCGCGCGGCAATGTGACCGGCCGAGCGCCGGTGGCGATCAGCAGCCGGTCGAACCCCACTACGGTGCCGTCATCGAGCGCCACCTCCCGGCCGTCGAGGTCAATGGAGACCGCCCGGCGTCCCGTCAGCCGCTGGATGTCCTGCTCGGCGAAGAACTCCAGCGGCCGGAGCGGGATCCATTCCTCCTGGGCCTTCCCCGCGAGGTAATCCTTCGAAAGGTTGGGCTTGTCGAAGGGCTCGTCCTGGTCGGCATCGATGACGGTGACCGGGCCGGCGTATCCTTCCCGCCGCAGTTGCTCCGCGGCGGCGTGTCCCGCAGCACCGCCGCCGAGGATAAGAACCGATTCCGGAGCGGCCGCCGGCATCCGTTTTGGGACCGGATCGGTTACCCGTTCGCCGACGACCACCCGCCCGTCACGCTGCGCGACCCGCCACACCGGCAGACCGTCGAGCGCCGGCGCGCGCAAGGCTTCGCCCGTTTTCAGACTGAAACAGGCGTGGTGCCAGGGACAGCGTATCGTATCGCCAACGATCAGCCCTTCGGCGAGTGGTCCCCCGTAGTGGGGGCAGGTCGCGCCGACCGCGTGCACGCGCCCCTCCACTCGGGCCAGGAGTACCGCCTCGCCGTTCGCCTGTCCCGCAAGCAGGCCTCCCTCCGGCAGCTCGCCCTCGGCGATGCCCTTCGTGAGGTCCGGCCCCTCCGGCGCGCCGTCACCACCCATCAGGTCCTCCCGGTCGCGTGTCCATCCCCCTAACGTACACCCGCACCGCGGGTCATCGGGGGTTCGCGCAACCCGATGCCCACGGGTCAGGGAAATCCTCTGGACTGGCGGGGCGAATGATGACCAAGACCCGGAGCAGGCCGGTCGCAATCCCACTCGGATGGTTGTGCCTGGTGGCCGCATGTCGCGGCTCCGGATTCCCGGAAACAACCCAGGTAACGGATTCGGCCGGCGTGACCATTGCGGCAAGCGGCCCCTCCGATCGGCCGGCACCCTGGGACATCGCCGAGGTCCGCCGACTGGGCGGAGCGGACACCGGAGTCCTGGCGTTCTTCGTCCGGCCGAGCCAGGTGGCTGCCGATCTCGCCGGCAGGCTGTACGTGCTTCACGAGGACCTGGGCCGGATCGACGTGTTCGACACCGTCGGAACCTTGCTCCGCCGCTTCGGCAGGCGGGGGAGCGGTCCGGGCGAGCTTCGGATACCCGGGCGTCTTTCGGTGAGGGAGGACGGCACCGTCTGGGTCATCGACTACGCCAAGGCGGCGCTCGTGGTCTTCGATTCGACCGGCGCGGCTCTGCCTCAGGTGCCCTTCACCGCCACCGGCAACCCCTTCGGTGGAATCGTGGTAATGGGCGATGCGGTCCTGATCGACCAGCGTGACGTCGAAGACGGCGTTCCGGTGCGCACCCTTCGCCTGATTTCCCCTGGCGACACGATCGAGTTGGCCCGGCACGTGGGCGGTGCGCCGATGACGACCGCCGCCCAGTTCCGCTGTCCTAATGGGGGCCGTTACACGATGCGCGGGTTGCCTCGCCTGTTCGATCCCTGGCTCACGTGGCAAGCCAGCGAGGGCCAGGTGGTGACGACCAACCAGACGCCCTACCAGATCCGGTGGTTTCGCGAAGGTCGGCTCGCCGCGATCCTCCGCCGGGAGGTGCCATCCGTGGCGGCAACGGTCGAGCACGTTGCGCGGCTCTACCCCGCGGGCCGGGCCATGGGGAACCGCCTGTGTGTCGTCTCGCCGGATGTTCTGGCGGAGCAACAGGGGATTGCGGAGACGCTGCCGAGCATCAGTGCGCTCGCGCTCGCCCCCGATGGCTCTCTCTGGGTCGGGCGCTTTACTTTCCCGGATGAACCGTCGCGGATCGATGTGTTCTCAACCGATGGCGTCTATCGGGGAACCCTGACGGGTGTTCCCCCGCCGCTCGGCTTCCTGCCCAACGGTCAGTTTGTCGGGACGCTGCCACACCCGGAGTCGGGAGGAGAGATCCTCGGTGTCTTCAGGCTGACGCCGGCGCCCTGGTAGGGGTTGCGACGGCCAACCAGGCCCCGCCGCGCTTCGGGTCCTCCATCCAGGATCCGGGCAGGACAGGGGCAGGGCGAATCATTCCGCGCGCAACGCCTGTATGGGCTCGAGGCTGGCCGCCCGGGTCGCAGGAACCATCCCCACCCCCAGGCCGAGCAGCGCCGAGCAGGCGACGCCGAGTCCCGCGGCAGGCCACGAGATCACCAGATCCCAGGGACCGAGCAGGGCGGCCAGGCCGGCCGCGGCGACTCCTGCCACCACGCCCGCCGTGCCCCCGGCCGCGGAAAGCAGGGCGGCCTCGAGGACGAATTGCAGTTGGATGTCGCGGCGCCGCGCGCCGACCGCGCGCCGCAAGCCGATCTCCCGGACCCGTTCATTGATGGAGATCAGCAGAAGGGCCACAATCCCGATGCCGCCCACCACCAGCGCCAGCGCCGCGATGCCGATCGTGAGTCGCTTCATGGCCTGCGCCGCTCCCCGCTCGGTTCGCAGCAGCACGGCCTGATTCTGTATCACGAACGGCTTGGGCAACCCGGACCGGACGCCGTGGCGCCGGAGCAGAATCTCCCGCACCTCGGCTTCAAGCGCCTCTAGATCGGCGGTGCTGCGCGCCTGCACGAAGAGCGCGTGGACGTAGGGAATATTGAGGAGCCGCCGCATGGCGGTCCCGAGCGGGATCAGCGCCATGTTGTCCAGGTCGGTCCCTCCCACATCCGTGCCGCGCGGCCGCATGACGCCGATGACCTGGAACGGGACCCGTTCGATCCGGATCTCGTGGCCCACCGGATCGACCTCGCCGAAGAGGTTGCGGGCGACCGTCCGCCCCAGCACCGCCACCCGCCGGCGCTCACGATCCTCGGCCTCGTCGAACAGCCGTCCCGATGCGGGACGGATGGCGCGGATGCCCAGCCCGGCCTCGGAGGTCCCGGTGACGGCGATCGTGGTGTTCCGGCCTTCCCAATGCGCCACCAACGATTGCGTGACCATCGGCGCCGCGGCGGCGGCCAGGGCGCTGGCTTCCTGGATGGCATGGGCGTCGGCCGGCCGCAGGCTGGTCAGGGTGCCGACCTGCCGGGCGCGTCCCGCCACCCGCGGCGCGGGGGCGGCGCTCACCACGAGGACGTTGGTCCCCAGGGCCCGTACCCGCTCCAGGACACGCCGCTCCGCCCCTTGGCCGACGGCGACCATGACCATCAGCGCGGCAACCCCCACCAGCAGACCGGAAACGCTGAGCAAGGTGCGGAGGCGATGCGCCGCCAGCAGGTGAACGGAGAGCCAGAGCCCACGGGCCAGCCTGCGGCGGCGGGCGGCCGGAGCGCTCACGAAAGGATGCGGCCGGCGTCCAGCCGGAGAATGCGATCCGCGCGTTGCGCGGCCGCGAGGTCGTGGGTGACCAGCACGATCGCGCGGCCGGCGTCCCGCAGCCCGGCGAACAGCTCCAGAATCTCGCTCCCCGCGCGCGCGTCCAGGTTGCCGGTCGGCTCGTCCGCCAGGATCAGGGATGGCGCGTTGACAAGCGCGCGGGCGATCGCCGCGCGCTGCTGTTCCCCACCCGAAAGCTCGCCGGGAAAGTGATCCCCCCGGTGCGAGAGCCCGACGGCCGCGAGCGCGCGCTCGGCGCGGGCGACGTCATCCGTCGCCTCGTCTTCCGCATACAGCAACGGCAGCATGACGTTCCGCAGCGCGGTGGCCCGATCGAGCAGATGAAATTGTTGGAACACGAAACCGATCTTCCGGTTTCGCAACACGGAGCGCGCGTCGTCGTCCTTGTCCGACCAGTCCACGCCCTCGAACAGGTAGGTGCCGGCGTCCGGCCGGTCCAGGAAGCCGAGGAGATTGAGCAGCGTCGATTTGCCAGAGCCCGACGCGCCCATGATCGCGACGAACTCGCCCGGCGCGACCGTGAAGGTGACCCCCGTCAGCACGTCGACCCGAGCGGCCCCCTTGGCGTAGCTCTTGACCACCTCCAGGACGCGGATCATCCCCGCCCCGCCCGGAGCGCCAGCACCGGATCGACCCGGCCCGCTTGACGCGCGGGGTGCAGTCCGAAGACGACGCCGAGGACCGCGCAGGCCAGCAGCGCCACGGCAAAGGGCACCCAGGTCACCCGGCTGCTCGCCATGCCCGCCGCCGAGAGGACCAGGGCGGCGGCAACCCCGAGGACCAACCCCGCCGCGCCAGCGGCGACGGCCACGACGAGGGATTCGAGCAGAAACTGCCGAGTAATGTCCCCGCTGCGCGCACCGAGCGCCCGCCGCAGGCCGATCTCGCGCCGCCGTTGGGCGACGCTCAGTACCATCACGTTCATGATGACGATGCCCCCCGCCAGCAGCGCGGTGAGCGAGATCGCCAGCAGCAGGGCGCTGAGGGTCGACGAGGTCTCGAGGGCCGCGCCCTGCACGTCCTCGGGTTCGCGAACGAAGAAATCGTCGGGTTCCCCGGGGCCGATGCCGTGACGGACCCGGAGCAGCGCGCGAACCCGCTCCGCGGTCTCGGGCAGCCCGCGCGCGTCGGCGACCCGGATCACGATCTGCTCCAGGGAGGGGCGCGCCAACAGCCGGCGCGACGTCGTGGTGAAGGGAAGCACGATGCGGTCGTCCCAGTCGTCCCCGCCCGCGCTGGCGCCCATCTCGATGAACACACCCTTGACCATGTAGGGATCGTTGACCACCCGCACCGTCTGCCCCACTGCCCCGCCCTCCGGAAACAGGTCGCGGGCAACTTTGGCCCCGAGCATGACCACCCGCGCCATGGCACTCAGGTCGGCGGGCGAGACGAACTCTCCCTCGGCCATGCCCCAGCGGCGGATCTCCATCCACTGGTCCTCGACTCCGAACGCGCGAGTGGTGACGGCGCGCTCCTGATGGACCACGGTGACGCCCCGCTGGTTCTGCACCACGCTCGCCAGCCGGACCCCGGGAATCCCGCTCCGGATGGCCTCCGCGTCTTCCGGGAAGAGCACGGCCAACCCGCGGTCGGCGCGCGGCGCGAAGACCTGGACTTCCCCGCCGGCCCGCACCATCAGCATGTCCAGGCCATGCTTGCTCACCAGACCCATGATCCGCTCGCGAGCGCCCTGGCCGGTGACGATCACCGCCGCCAGGACGGCCATCCCCGCGGTGACCCCCAGCATCATGAGCCCTACCTTCGCCTTGTTGGCTGCGAGGGACGCGACTGTGTCCCGGAGCAATCGCTGCGATCGCGTCATCGGCCCCCTTCCGTCACGAGCGGCGGCGGGTCGCGCAGAATGCGCTCTCCTTCGCGGAGACCCGCGACGACCTCGACCCACGGCCCGTCCCGCCACCCCAGCCTCACGGGCCGCGACTGGATGCCGTCGTCCCCCCGTACGTAGACCACGCTGCGTCCCGCCTCGCGCCGGACGGCCCGGGCCGGTATGGCCAGCACGGAACGCTCCTCGAGGAAAATCCGCACGTTCGCCGTCATTTCGGGTCGGAGGCTGCCTTCGTACTCCCCGGCGATCTCCACGGCCACAATGTACTTCACGACGTTGTCCTGGACGGTGGCGCTGGGGTAGATCGCCTCTACCCGCCCCTCGAAGTCCCGGGCGGGAAAGGCATCCACCGTGAACACGACCCGCTGGCCCAGAGCGATTTTCCCGATGTCTACCTCGTCGACGTAGGCGTTCGCCTGGAGCCGGTTCAGATCCACGACGGTGACGAACGTCGGCGCGTTGAGGCCAGCGGCGACGGTCTCGCCCTCCTGGGTCGAGACCGAGGCCACGATGCCGTCGATCGGCGAGGTGATCACGGCGAAGGAGCGGTCGACCCGGCCGCTTTGCAGAGCGGCCGCGGCACGAGCCCGTTCCGCCTCGGCCTGTTTCCGCCGCTCGACCATCCCGGTCCGGGCAAGGGTCAGCGCGCGGCGCGCCGACTCCAGCTCCGCGTGGGTGACTTCGAATCGTTCCAAGGCCGCTTCCATTTCCGCCCGAGTGGCGCCACCCCGCCGGTAGAGGGCCTCGTGCCGGGTGCGCTGCTCGGCCGCCAGCCGAGCCGAGGCCTCGAAGCGCGCGACATCCGCCTCGGCCTGAGCCACTTCCTCCGGCGCGAGCGTCTCCACCGCGCTCATCCGGGCCTCGGCCAGCTGAAGTTCGGCGCGCCGCTGAGCAACCAAGGCGTCCAGGTCCTCGGTCTCGAGTTCCGCGAGAACCTGACCCGTGCGGACCGCGTCCCCGATGTTGGCGCGGAGGCGCCGCACCCGCCCCGAGATTCGGGACCCAACCCGTACCTCGGCCCCGATCTGCGGCATCACCGCCCCCACCGCCGTGACCGTCGCCGAGAAAGTCCGCCGCCCGACCGCGTCGGTCGGACCGGCGTCTCCACGACCCTGCCCGTTCCCGTCTCGCAGCCAGGCCACAAGCACCAGGGCGAGCACCGCCAGCGCGACGGGGATCACCCATCGTTTTTCCAACGCCTGCCTGGCGACGTCACGGACCCGCACGGTTGGCCTCCGGGGACAAGAACCGAGGGTAGGACGATACTGCGCCGGGGCCACGCATGCGACCGTGCCTTGGCCGACCTCCTGCCCGCGGCCCCGCCCAGCGGCCGCAGGCCCACGCCTCCCTGTTGACAGCCGACAACAGCGGCTGCATCCTTCCTGTCGGTCGCCAACAGGAGAAGCCATGGCCCCCCCCGCCGATCGGCTCCAGGGCACCCTCGATCTGCTGATCCTCCGTACCCTGGCCGACGAGCCCATGCACGGCTGGGGCATCTCCCAGCGGCTGCACCTGCTTTCCGGGTCGATGTTTCAGGTCAACCAGGGCTCGCTCTACCCCGCCCTGCACCGCCTGGAGGACCAGGGGTGGATCGCCGCCGATTGGGGCACTTCCGAGCACAACCGCCGGGCGCGCTACTATCGGCTGACCGCGGCCGGGCGGCGGCAGCTCGGCAAGGAGCGGGAAAGCTGGGCGGCGTTCGTGGCGGCGGTGACCCGCGTGCTGCGCGAAGCGTAGGAGCCGCCAATGCTCACCCCCCGACGTCTGCTGCGCCGCGTTCGCGCGCTGCTGGGCGGCTCGCGCATGGACCAGGAGCTCGACGAAGAGCTGGCCTTCCACCTCCAGATGGACACCGAGGCCCGCGTGCGGTACGGAACCTCGCCCGAGCAGGCGCGCTCGGCCGCCGAGCGCAGCCTGGCACCCCCCCGAGTCAAGGACGAGGCGCGGGACGCTCGTGGGGTGCGCCCTGTCGAGGAGTTCTTGACCGATCTCCGGATTGCCGTCCGCGGACTGCTGCGCAAGCCGGCCTTCACCGCGGCGACCCTCGCCACTTTCGCCCTGGGCGTGGGCGGCGTGGCGGCCGTCTTCGGCGCCGTCCACGGCATCCTGCTGCGTCCCCTGCCCTACGGCGATCCCGGCGGGCTGGTTGTCGCGCTGGAGTACAACCGGCGCCTGGCCGAATCGCAGGAGGTCTCCCCCGCCAACTTCCTGGACTGGCGCGAGCGCGCGGCCGCGCTGGACCTGGCCGGCGCCGAGCCCTACGGGCTGGACTGGCTCTCCGACGAGGGACCGGTCCACCTCTCCACCTGGCTGGTGAGCGAGCGCTTCTTCGACATCCTGGACGTGCCCGTCCTCCACGGACGGACCTTCCGCCCCGACGAGCACCTCGCAGGAGGCGGGCAGGTCGTGGTGCTGGGATGGGCGTTGTGGCAGCGTGCGTTCGGCGGTGATCCCGGAGTGGTCGGACGCCGGTTGACGCTCGACGGTCAATCGTACGAGGTCGTAGGCGTCATGCCCCGTTCGTTCGATCTGCCGGCGGGCAACGACCTGCTCTGGGCGCCCAAGGTGCCGCAAGGCTGGGAAGCCACCTCGCGTTCCTCGCCGTTCTATGGCGTGATCGGACGCATCAGGCCCGGTGTGACGATGGAGCAGGCCCAGGCCGACATGGATCGGGTCAGCTCTCAGTTGGCGCAGGAGTATCCGCAAACCAACGCCGATATCGGCGCCCGGCTGGTCGGCCTGCACGAGCACCTCGTGGGCGGCGCCCGCCGGGGGTTGTTGCTCCTGCTCGGCGCCGTCGCCCTGATGATGCTGGTGGCCGCCGCCAACATCACCAGCCTGCAACTGGCGCGCGCGCTGGATCGGGGCCGCGAGTTCGCCGTCCGAACCGCGCTCGGCGCGCGCCGGGGTCGGGTCACCCGGCAACTGATCGCCGAGAGTTTGTTGCTCGCCGCGCTGGGCAGCGCCCTCGGATTCGGCCTGGCCGCGCTCGGACTCGTGGCCATCCGTGGACTCGCCCCGCCGGAGTTGCCCAGGCCCGAGGGACTCCAGGTCGACGCCATGATCCTGCTGGTCGCCCTCGGGGTCGCCTTCGGGACGGCAGTGCTCTCGGGCCTGGTACCCGCGGTCGTCGCCACCCGGGCCGATCCGGCGCGCGGCCTGGGCAGCGAAGGGCGCGCCTTCACCGTGGGAAGGACGACCCGGCGTTTTCGGAACCTGCTGGTCACTTCCCAGTTCGCGGTGACGTTGATCCTCGTTGTCGGCGCCGGGCTGCTGCTCCGCAGCTTTTCGGCCCTGATCAACGAAAACCGCGGCTTCCGCAGCGACCGCGTGCTGGTCATGGTGGCCCAGGCATGGAGCTACTTCCCGACGGCCGAGGCACGGGCGGAATTCGTGCGACAGGCCCTGGACGCCATCGGCGCGATTCCCGGCGTGACCGCCGCCGGGATGACCACCGCGATCCCGCTCGGCGAATCCATCGCCGCCGAGGAGGCGTCGATCACCATTCCGGGGCGGCCGGTGGATCCCGGGGCGATTCCCCAGGTGCACCTCACGATCGCGACGGGCGGCTTCTTCGATGCGCTCCGTATCCCCGTCACGGCGGGTCGCAGCTTTGGCGCCCAGGATCGCACCGGCACGGGGCCGGTGGCCGTGGTGAACGCCGCCTTTGCCAGGCGATTCTTCGGCGGCGAGGATCCGGTCGGGAAGCGGATCGCCGTCGTGGCCCGCGGCACCGCCGTGGAGCGTGAGATCGTCGGGGTGGTGGGCGACGTGCGGCGCCACGCGCTGCACGAAGGCGCCCGCCCGGGCGTCTACCTCCCGCACGCGCAGGCTCCGTCCGGCGCGGTGGGGTTCGTCGTCCGGACCGCGGGGAACCCTGACGCCATGGCGGCGCCCGTCCAGCAAGCGATCTGGACCTTCAATACGTCGATGCCGGTCGCCAGCGTCACCACCATGGACCGGCTGGTGGGTGAATCCCTGCGCGACCGCCGCTTTCTCCTTGCGCTGATCGGGACCTTCGCCCTGGTCGGGCTCATGCTCGCGGCCACGGGGATCTTCGGAGTGATGAGCTATATCATGGGCGAGCGGACCCGCGAGATCGGGGTTCGCATGGCCTTCGGCGCGGATCGCGGGCGTGTGCTCGGCATGGTGCTCCGCGATGGCGGCCGCCTGGCGCTCGCGGGCATTCTGCTCGGCGTGGGCGGGGCCCTGCTGACCACCCGGCTGCTGACGGGGATGCTGTACGCCGTCGGCCCGCTCGATCCGATCTCGTTCAGCGCGGGCGCGCTGGTGCTGCTCGGCGTGGCGGTGGCGGCGAGCTGGATTCCCGCCCGGCGCGCGGCGGGGCTCGATCCGGTCGAGGCGCTTCGGGCGGAGTAACCCTCGGGAACCCGCCGGATCCCGGCGGGGTTCTGCTTCCAGTCCCGACAGCTAGATTGGCAAACGGTCGCGACGGCGGGCTCCCGCCCGTCCGCGGCCGCGCCGACCCTGTCACCCGGAGTCGCGATGCAGCCGACGACCCCGCTCCGGCGTCCCGTCGCCGTGGCGGCCTGGAGCAAGCTGGAGGACCGACGGCCCGCCTACGCCCTGGTCGCCAACGTGGATCTGGTCGTGATCCGCTGGGACGACCGGGTCTCGGTGCTGTACGGCCGCTGCCACCACCGTGGGGCGCTGCTGGCCGACGGCAGCATCCAGGGGGACAACCTGATTTGCGGCGTGCACGGCTGGGACTATCGCTACAAGACCGGCGTCAGCGAGTACAAGAACGACGAGGTCCTCCAGGCCTTCAGCGCCCTGGTCGACGCCACCGCCGATCAGGTGCTGGTCGATGAGGAAGAGATCGCCGCCTGGGAAAAGGACCATCCTCAGCCCTACCATCGCGAGGAGTACCTCGGGCTCTACGCCGACGTGCACGGCGGGCCGGAGGAGGATCGGGTCGCGTACATCCAGGAGCTGGCCCGGAACGGCCTCTCGCGCTGGGGGCACCACGGTGCGGTCTCCGCCATGGGCGTGCCGCGAAGCGAGCTCCCTTCGTGGAACGACCTGCAGTTCGTCGTGGCCCAGCTGGCGCGATCGCCGCTGCTCGACCACGAGCCGGTCGGCACCGGGCTGGTCGTCGGCCCCAGGGCCGCCAAGCCGCTCACCCTCGCGATCCCGCTCCTGGTCAGCGACATGAGTTTCGGGGCCCTGAGTCAGGAGGCAAAGACCGCGCTGGCCCGCGGGGCCGAACTGGCGGGCACGGGCATTTGCTCCGGTGAGGGGGGCATGCTGCCCGAGGAACAGGCGGCCAACAGCCACTACTTCTACGAGCTGGCGTCGGCCAAGTTCGGCTGGAGGCCGGAACTCGCCACGCAGGTCCAGGCCTTTCATTTCAAGGGCGGCCAGGGCGCCAAGACCGGCACGGGCGGCCATTTGCCGGGCGCGAAGGTCACCGAGAAGATCGCGGCGGTTCGCGGCCTCACGGTCGGCGAGCCGGCCATCAGCCCATCGCACTTCCCCGATCTGATCGCCCCGGCGGACTTTCGGGAGGTGGCGGCTCAGGTCCGCGAATTGTCGGGCGGCATTCCGGTCGGCTTCAAGCTCTCGGCGCAGCACATCGAGGAGGACATCGACTTTGCGCTCGAGGTCGGCGTGGACTACCTCATCCTGGACGGGCGGGGGGGCGCTACGGGGGCCGCACCCGACCTTTTCAAGCAGAACATCTCCGTGCCCACGCTGGCGGCCCTGCCGCGAGCGCGCCGCCACCTTGACCGGACGGTGGGACGGGACGTCACCCTCATCATTACCGGCGGCCTGCGGACCGACGCCGATTTCTGCAAGGCGCTCGCGCTCGGCGCCGACGGGATCGCCGTCGCCAACGCCGCGATCCAGGCGATCGGATGCCTCGGCATGCGGGCCTGTCACACCAACAACTGTCCCGTTGGCATCGCGACCCAACGGCCGCACCTTCGCGCCCGCCTGGTCGTGGACCAGTCCGCGAAACGACTGGCAAGGTACTTCACGGCGACCATCGAGCTGATGCAGGTCATGGCTCGAGCGTGCGGGCACCGGCAGCTCCGGGACTTCACGGCGCACGACCTGACCACCTGGAAGCGCGAGATCGCCGACCTGACCGGGGTGCGCTACGCTGGCGTGGGCGCCCCATGACCCGGATGGTCTGGCACAAGGCCGCCGAGCTCGACGACCTGCCGGAGGGCCGGGTCCGCAGTGTGGCGTGCGGGCTTGCGAACATCTGCCTCACCCGGTTTGAGGGAACCTATGCGGCGCTGGAGAATCGCTGCCCCCACCAGGGCGGACCGCTGGGCGAAGGGTCGATCGAAAACGGCTGGCTGCGCTGCCCCTGGCACGGGTGGGACTACCATCCCACGACCGGCAAACCTCCGGGCGGCTACGACGACGGGGTCCGGAGCTTCCCCATCGAGCTCCGGAACGACGGGGTCTACGTCGGGATCGAGGAGGGCCTGCCGCGGATTCGCACCGCGAGCGACGTGATGGCCGAGACGATGGTCAACTGGGGCGTGGAGACCGTCTTCGGCATGGTGGGCCACTCCAACCTTGGGTTCGCCGACGCGCTCCGGGTCCACGAGGCGGCCGGACGGGTGCGGTACTACGGCATTCGCCATGAGGGCGCCGCGGCGTTTGCGGCGTCCGCGTATGGCAAGCTCACCGGGCGCCCCGCCGCCTGCTTCGCCATCGCGGGCCCCGGCGCGACCAACCTCCTGACCGGACTCTGGGACGCGCACGTGGATCGCTCCCCCGTGCTGGCGGTGACCGGGCAGGTGCCGACTCCGCTCATCGGCCGCGGCGCGTTCCAGGAAGTGGACCTGGTCGCCGCTTTCGGGCAGGTGGCGGTGTGGTCGGCCCAGGCCGCGGCCGACAGCGACCACGCCGAGTTGATGAACCTGGCCTGCAAGCACGCCATGCTCCAGCGCGGGGTCGCGCACCTGGTGCTGCCGGATGACGTCCAGGTGGTTCCGCGCGACGGCCATCCCGCGGGCGAGCCCGCCGGCCGAGTGCCGGCGCTCGACATCGCACCGCCGCAATCGGCGCTGCACGAGGCCGTCCGATTGCTGAAGCGGGCCAGGCGTCCGGCGCTCATCGTCGGGCACGGCGCGCGCTTCGCCATGCGCGGCATCGTGGCGCTGGCCGAACAGCTCCATTGCCCTGTAGTCACCACGTTCAAGGGCAAAGGTCTGATCCCGGACAACCACCCCAACGCCTGCGGCGTCCTGGGCCGGAGCGGCACGCCGATCGCCAGCTGGTTCATGAACGAATCCGACCTGCTGGTGGTCCTGGGCGCGAGCTTCTCCAACCACACCGGAATCACGCCCAAGAAGCCGATCATCCAGGTGGACGTTGACCCCCTTCGGTTGGGACGGTTCCACAAGGTGGCTGTCCCGGTGTGGGGCGAGTTGGGGGTGACGGTGGCACTGCTTCAGGAGCGGCTGGGCTCCGAATGCGCCGCCACGGATCAGCGCGGGGAGATCGCCCTGCGGTGGCAGCTCTGGCGCGCGGAGAAGGCCTCCCGCCTCCGCGAGAACCGGGGACGGGGCGTGCACTCCGCCGCGGTGTTCGCGGCCTTGAGCGAGGCGACCCCCGAAGACGCCATTATCGCCGTGGACGTGGGGAACAACACGTATTCCTTCGGCAGGTACTTCGAGTGCCGGCGGCAGGCGGTCCTGATGTCAGGCTACCTGGGCTCGATCGGCTTCGCCTATCCCGCGGCGATGGGCGCATGGGCGGCGACCCAGGGCGGCGATGCCCGGTTTCGTGGCCGGCCGGTGCTGGCGGTGTCCGGCGATGGAGGGTTCGGGCAGTATCTGGCGGAACTGACCACCGCCGTGAAATACGGGATGAGTATCACCCACGTCCTGCTCAACAACCAGGAGCTGGGGAAGATCAGCAAGGAACAGCGCGCGGGGCATTGGCCCGTGTGGCAGACCGCGTTGCACAATCCGGGGTTCGCCGCCTATGCCGAATCGTGCGGGGCGCTCGGCATCCGGGTCGAGCGTGCGGAGGAGCTGCAATCCGCGCTCGAGCGCGGGTTTGCCCACCGGGGACCCGCCCTCGTCGAAGTCATGGCCGACGCCGCGTTGACCTAGAGAGCCCTCTGCGGCGGCGTCCTGTTGACCCGGGCGCGCGCGCGCTCCGCCGCTTTTTGCGCCCTGATCGCCGCGATTCGCTCGCCGAGCGGAACTTCCAGCCTCCCCTCGGGCGTGGCGGCGTAGTCGAAGCCGGGCACCGTCACCCGCGCCAGCCGCCCCCCCACCAGCCGCTCGATGGCGCGCAACTCGGGCTCTTCCGCCGGCGCCACGAACGTGAACGCTTCGCCGGTGGCCTCCGCCCGCGCGGTGCGGCCCACGCGGTGGATGTAATCCTCCGGCGCCTTGGGCACGTCGAAGTTCACCACGTGGCCCAGCGCCTCCACGTCGATGCCTCGCTGCGCGATGTCCGTGGCCACCAGCACCCGGAACTTCCCCGCCTTGAATCCCTCCAGCGCCGCGGTCCGCTGCGGCTGCGACCGGTTGCTGTGGATCCGCTCCGCGACGATGCCCGCCCGGACCAGGGACTTGGTGAGCCGGTCGGCGCGGTGCTTGGTCCGGGTGAACACCAGCGCCTGCTTCAGGTCTCCGCGCGCGAGCAGCGCCAGCAGCAACCCCGGCTTCAGCTCCTGGGAGACCGGATAGACCGCCTGGGTGATCCCATCGGCCGGGGCGGCCCTGCGCTGGAGCTGAATCCGGACCGGCGTCGTGAGCAGCCCGCGGGTCAGCGCCACGATCGGCTCCGGCATGGTGGCGCTGAAGCAGAGCGTCTGCCGCCGCACCGGGAGCCGGGCGATGATGCGCCTGACGTCCGGCAGAAATCCCATGTCGAGCATGCGGTCGGCCTCGTCCAGCACGAAGTGCTCGATCGTGTCGAGTCCGGCGTAGTCGGCCTGAAGGTGGTCCAGCAACCGGCCCGGCGTCGCGATGAGCACGTCCACTTTCCGGCGGAACGCCGTCACCTGGGGCCCCATTCCCACGCCGCCAAAGACGGCCGCGGCGGTGATCGGGGTGTGCTTCCCCAGCTCACGAAGGTCGTCGAGAATCTGGGCCGCCAGCTCACGAGTGGGGGTCAGCACCAGCGCCCGCGTCGCCCGCCTGGGATGGGCCAGGAGTTGATGCATGATCGGGAGCAGGAACGCCGCCGTCTTGCCGCTGCCGGTCATGGCACAGGCAAGCGCGTCCCGTCCCGCCAGCGCGGGCGGGATCGCTTCGATCTGGATGGGGGTGGGGCGGACGAATCCCAGGTCCTGGATACCGCGGAGCAGACGCGGGTCGAGTTTCAACTGACCAAAGGGCACAATACTCCTGTCGTGTGAGCCCGGCCCTTCCGGCCACCTGCCGGAACGCCGAACCGGTTACCGCGCACGAATGTTGGAAGGGAATCCTTCGAGACCGCCGAGTGCGCAGGGGCGGTGCTGAGTCGAAAGCCCAGCCCCCGACGGCGAGAAGAATGGGGGGGCGGACCCATCCGCACAAGCCGGAGGGACCGTCGCGCCGCGAGGGCCGGGGCCGGTCGACCGGCTCAGGGCACCGCCGACCGCCCGATCGCGCCCCAGATCAACGGTTGCGTCGCCATGGTCTGCCCGCGGTACTGGGGACGGAAGCCGTAGAGGATGGCGCGCCCCCGCCCCACGATTACTTCCACCAGGGCCGCCTTGCCGCTGAGCCGGTCGCCGCCCAGCAGCCAGCCGGACAGCAGGGGGTCGCCGCTCGCCGGATAGCGGGCAACCACCCGCACCCGGCTCGGTTCGGTCGCTTCGAACGCAGGCCCGTCCTCGAACCAGACCGCCGGCACCGGGGCGGTGATCCCGGCCGCGATCGGATGCGAATGATCGTACTCCACGGCAAGCAGGGACCCGGGCGCGTAGAAGCCGGTGCGCTCGACCCCCGCGAGCACGTTCCGGACCGGCAGGCCGAGCGCTTCGATGCCGTATTCGCTCGCGTCATTGAAGAACAGAATCGTGCCACCCGACTCGGCGAAGGCCCCAAGCGCGGCCGCGCCCTCCTCACCCAGCCCTCCCCGCAACGAGTCCGGGTAGTTGCCCCCCAGGCCGCGGCTCAGCTGTGCGGGACGCTGATCGGGCACGATGATCACATCGAAGCGGTCGTTGAGGCTTCCCGCCCGGACGTCCCGGTCCACGACGGACTCATAGCGGATCCGGTTCACGTCCAGCAGCCAACGGGTCCAGCCCTCGTCCATCGATGCCGAATAACTCCGGTAGAGCCCGATGCGCTTGCTCGTCGCGTCGCTCAGACCCGGCACGGTATACCTGGGCTCAGCCACCGGCGCGATCGGATCACCCGCCGCCGGCTGGCCGCCGCGGACTGCTACCACCTCGACCCCGAACAGCAGGGGCAGGGTGTGGGCGGTCACATCGTACGGCGCCTTGGGTGGGCCGCCGGGATACTCGCGCAGGTTGGGATAGCGCTGCCGCTCCAGCAGGGCGTTGGCGTAAGCGCCGAACATCTGCCGGGTGGGGACCAGATAGCTGCCCACGGGATAGGTCGTTCCCTCCACCGCCACCGGCGCGCGGGTCTCGCGGATCTCGACCTGGCCGTGCTGCAGCGTCCAGAGCAGGCGCTGCAGTGCCTGCGCGTCGGCTTGCGCCCTGGGAATCACGTACGCAAAGGGGACTTCGTCCCCCGGACGCCACGGGTGGTCGGCGGCCAGCGCCCGATCACCAAGCGCCGCGTAGCTGGTCAGCCAACCCGCCCGGTCCCTGGCGGCTTCCACCAGCAGGGCCCAGCTGGCGCTGGTCTGGTAGTCGACGATGTTGCCGAGGCTCCAGGTGCCGCCGGGCCACGGTGAGGTGAAGTTCCAGCTCGGGATCCGGGCGTCGTAGCCTCGCGAGGTCCCCAGCCGCTCGAACGGCACCTCCACCGGCGACGCCAGCCGGGCGCTGGCGGTCTCGGTGAGAATCCGGACCCCGCGGTGGTTGAGGGAGTACTGCCGCGCGGGCGACCACTGATCATAGGTCGAGTTGGTCGCGATGCCGCGCTTCCCATCGGCCGTCAGCCGCCAGGTCATTGCCATGCCGAGCGCGTTGGTCCCCGCGGTCAGAATCGGGTCGATGTTGGGCTCGACCGGATCCATGTAGGGCGGGATGAAGAGCCGTCCCGCGCCGCCGCCCATCTGGTGGATATCGTTGACGATCTGCGGATTCCACGGCGTGTACAGCGAGTCCACGGTGTAGCGGGTTTCGGGCTGGGTAAAGGCGTACCAGTCGCGGTTGTTGTCGTGGCCCGTGTAGTGGTGGTAGAGCACCGGCGGCCCGCTCCCCTCGGCGGGCGTCCCGAGGGTCGAGCGATACCAGTCGCCGACGATGTCCACCCCGTCGGGATTGAGCGACGGCACCAGCATCACGATGGCATTGGCCAGGATGCCGCGCGCTTCCTCGGTCTCCCCCCGCGCCAGGCGGTCGGCCAGGACCATCGGCGTCAGGAAGCCACCCACCTCGGTCGAGTGAATGCTCGAGGTGATCAGGACGACGGTCTTCCCCTGCGCGATCAGCCCTTCGAGCTCGCCCGGCGCGCGCAATCCGGGATCGGCCAGCTTCCGTTGGATGGTGCGGTAGCGCTCCAGCTCGGCGAGCGTGGCGGGATCGGAGAAGAAGGCGACGAGGAACGGCCGGCCCAGGACGGTCGGGCCCAACGTCCTGACGGAGACTCGATCGCTGGCCCGGTCGAGTGCGGTGAAGTAGTCGGTGACCTGACGCCAGGTGGGCAGTTGCCGGTCGGCGCCCGGCGCGAACCCGAGCACAGATTCCGGCGAGGGGATCCGCTGCGCCGGCGCGGCGACCGGGGAAAGCCCGGACGCCAGCAGGACGAGGACCAGGAGGTGGCGCAGCATGGGTTCGGCCTTTCGCGTGTCGGGGACCGTTCTCCTGAGCGCCTGACCCGCTCCGCGTCTCAGGCGGCGCGAGGCGACTTCGTGGACACCATCCGGCCGCCCCGCACCGTGGCGCCAACCACCATGGCGGCGCTCAAGAGGACGAGATTCTTGATGATGTACTGACCCTCCAGGCTGGGCGCCAGGGGAACGATCACGAAGGCCTCCCTCGGGAACAGTACCAGAGGGAGCAGGGTTCCGATCATCTGGCCGGCAAGCAGGAGGAGGGTAATGCGCAGGAACTTGCCGGTGAGCAGACCCAGGCCAACGAGAGTTTCCCACCCCGCCAGAATCAGCAACCCCCGGTCCGGTCGGACAAAGTCGAAGGTGAGCCTCTCGATGGTCCGTGACGCCAGCTCGGCGGCCGGGCTCCAGCCCGGAACGAATTTCAAGGCCCCAAACCACAGGAAGACGACGCCGAGCGAAAGGCGGGTGAGAGTGACGCCGTACCGAGCGAGCCAGGCCGTGATTCGCACATCCACCGGCTGGAGTCGAGGAGGAAGAGACATGAACACCTTCCTGGAAACGGAATTACGCCGGCGGCGGACGCCTCCCCCCGCCCCCTTGCTCCTGCCTCGGCCCGGCACCCAGCCTTGGCGCGGCCTTGATTCGCTCCGGCACCTGCGACCACTGCTCGGCGGTGAGGATCCGCTGCACTTCGGCCAGCGCGGCCTGATGCACCGCGCCGCCTTGCTGGAGCGCCGGGCGAATGGCACCCATCAGCCGGCCTGGATCCGGGTTGGACCCCGCGCGCTCCACCTGCTGCTGCACGCTGTCGGCGATCGCGGTCAGGGAGGCCGTGAAACTGTCCGCCAGCGCGGTGAGGGCGGCCACCTGCGAATCCCGCAGCCGGAGCCCGAGCCTGATCTCCAGCACCTGGCCGGCCGGGTTGGGCACCAGATTCACCAGCCGCGAGAGCATTCCCCCGGTCGCGGAATCGCCCGCCGCGAACAGTCCCCGCCCGCCGCCGAACCCGCCCGGTCCGGCTCCCCCGGCCCGCCCGGGGCCGTCCCCTCCCCCGAAGCCTCCGCGCCCACCGCCCCCGCCCGCGCGCACGGCCGCGAGCATCTGGCGCTGCCGGTCCGGCCCGATGGTATACCGCGCCTGGAATCCGATCTGAAACGGCACCCGGAACGCGGTCGCGGTCTGCCGCGACGCCCCGAACCGCTCGTTGACCGTGTAGAGGTACTCCCGGGCCGCCGGGTCGAAGCCGGTCACGAACAGAAGGGTCTGGTCCGGCCGGGTACGCTGTCCCCAGCCGCGCAGATTGGTATCGTCGTGCAGCAGCTGATCGAGTCCGCCCATCAGGTTCACCGTCGTCACCGAAATGGCCAGTCGGTTCCGCAGCCCCAGAACGCCCGGGCGCCAGTTGAACTGAAGATCGAAGGTCGGCTGCCAGGGCCCCGAGCAGCTGTTACGGGTGGCGATCCGTCCCATCTGGGCCTGCAGGCACTCCCGCGCACTGCCCGAGGTGGCCCCGAGCAGCCGCTGCATCCCGTTGACGATTGCGGTGTCCCCGCTCGCCGCCGGATTGAAAACGTAGGCGCGGTCGTTGCGAGAGCCGTCTCCGTTGATGTCCCCCCCGACCATGGGGGTGTAGGCCTGGCCCGAGCTCATCCGTCCGATCGCCGTCAGCTCGACGGCGCTGCTGAACGGATAGGTCAGTGTGGTGACGATCGAGTGCCGCCGCTCGAAGTCGCTGGTCGCCCACTCGCGCAGGTTGGGATCGCCCGCCGTCGTGGCCGCCGCGAAGCCGCCCCCGCCCGACTGATCGCGTGAACGCGAGAAAGTGTAGGACGCGTTGTAGAGAACCTTGCGCTGGAACAGCCCGTTGAGCGCAAGGGAGGCCTGCAGGGTGTTCGACGAGAGGTCGGACCCGACCGAGAGCACCTGCCCATACTCCGGATGCAGTCGTGAGCCGAACAGCCCAGTCGACCCGCTCGACGGAATGGTGCCCGCGGGCACATACACCGGGCGGTTGGCCTCGTTCCCCAGCGTAAAGGCCGGCACCGGGTCGAGGTTGAGGTCGCGATACCCCCACTGGCTCACGCCGCGCGCCCAACTCAGATTGAGCGACACGTTGTTGAATCCGAAACGCCGCTGCGCGCCCAGGGACACCCGCCAGGAACGCGGTGCGGTGAACCCGTCGCTGAACGCCGTCACGTTGGGCGCGCGGGTCGGAAGCGTCGTCGGCGCCCCGGTGCAGGTCATCGGAACGCTGGACGGATCCTCCAGATACGCATCCCAGTCCGGGAGCGGGGCGGCGTCGCCGAGGCAAACCAGCTGGGTCTGCCCGGAGGGGAACCCGGTCGCGCTCTGGGCCTGGCCGAGCAGCCCTCCGGGCATCCCGCTCCGGAATTCGCCGACCCCGCCACGCAGCACGAGCGCAGGCGTGCCGTTGGACTGGGAGCCCACCATCCAGCTGAAGCCCAGACGAGGGCTCACGTGCACCTCGGAGGGCAGCTCGTCAGTGCGCAACCCGAACAGCGCTTCCACCTCCGGGTTGTACGCCGGCGCGGCCGGAAGCAGCGAGGTCTCCACTCGGAAGCCATAGGTCAGCTGGAGCCCCCCGCCCCGCCGCCAGGTGTCGGCGAAATAGAGCGCGGCCTCCCGCGAGCGCGAGACCCGCTCGTTCGGGGTCAGCGTCCGCGTGTAGCTCGAGGGACGCCCCGCCTCGAGGTCCCCCAGCGAGTTGAAACTGAAGGTGCCGTTGGCGTTCTGGCCTCCCGTCTGACTGGAGCGGTTCTCGCTGTAGAGCGCCCCCAGCTTGATCCGGTGCGACCCGTCGCCCGGCAACCAGGAGACCTCGTTGGTCGCCTCCAGTCCGCGCCGCGTGCTCTGCTGCGGCAGCGAGGTGCTGCCCCCGAACGTCAGGGTCGAAACGGCCTGGGTTCCGTCCTCCAGCGCCGACGCCACCTGCACCCGTCCCTGGGGCAGCAGCAACAGCGGATCGGACTCCTGCCCGGAGCTCGACACATAGGCTCGGACCTCGTTCAACACCTGCGTGCCGAAGCGCGAGCTCAGGGTCGCCATGACACCGCCGTTCCGACTGTGGCTGGTGCCACCGGTCTGGGGCAGCGCCAGCTGCCCGATCCGGGACGGTTCCTGCTCGTTGAATCGCCAGTCTCCACGCAGCGCCAGCGTGTGGCGGTTGCCGATCAGCCAGTCCACCCGGGCCAGGCCCGAGAAATCGTCGGTCGAGCGATCGTCCCCGACCTCGGGCGACGTGGTCGGCACTCCCAGACTCCCGGCAAGCGAGAGGAAGCGGGCCACCGAGTCGGGGCTCGCGCCCAGCCGCTCCAGCGAGGTGCCGGACGAATGCAGCAGGCTGGTCAGGTCGTCCGAGCGCAGCCGGCCTTGAAGCGATCCGAAGACGAACAGCCGGTTGCGAATGATGGGACCGCCCAGTCCGCCGGAGAGCTGGTGCTGGTTGAAGCCGCGGGCCGGGCCCGGGTCTTCCTCCTCCGGCTCGATCGTGAAATCCCGGTCGCGTAGCGTGTAGTTCAGCGTCCCCTGAAGCATATTGGTGCCGCTTCGGGTCGTCGAGGCGATCTGGCCGCCACTGAATTGGCCCCGTGCCGCGTCGAAGGTGTTGCTCACCACCCGCGTCGCCCGCAAGGCCTCCTGCGGCACCTGCGCGCTCCCGCTTCGCAGCCCGTCGAGGGTGATGTTGTTCTCGCTGGGCCGCTGGCCCGCCACCGAAATGGCGGCGCCCGAAGTGTCCGTGGCGTCGAGCAGCACGACCCCGGGCACCAGCGACGCGAGCAGCAGCAGGTCGCTGGCGTCGATCGGAAGTCGCGAGACCTGGTCCGGCGTGAACGCCCGCTCCGTGGTGCCGGGGGACGGAACCTGCGCCCCGATCGGCGGGTTGCGGTTGCCCCGCACCACGACGTCCTCGAGCTGCGTCGGCGCCGCCGTCAGGACGACGTTGCTCACCAGTCGGTCCTCGTCGGCCTGCCGCACGATTAACCGCTCCACCGGGACCCTCCCGATGCTCCGGACCACCAGGCGGTACTGCCCCCCGCCGTCGGGGAAAAGGATGGTGTAGCGCCCGCGCTGATCGGTCCGGGCCATCCGGCTGATCTCGGTTTCGAACGAAATCGCCTCGACCACGACCCCCGCGAGCGGCGTCCCCGCCTCGTCGGTCACCACCCCGGTGAGAATGTCCGTGGTGGCCCCCATCTGGGACCAGCCGGCGACGGGCAGAGCCACGAGGAGGACGAGCGAGAGAAGCAGGGCGACGGGAGCCGTTGGGACCCACGGAGCAAAGGTCTTGTTCATGGCTCTGAATACGGGGCCCCGACGGGGCCCGTTGAATTGGCACGCCTTGAGGATACCGACACGCCTGTCCCTGGGAACCGGCTGTTGGACGGCGGGGGGACCGGGGCGTTAGGGCTCACACGCGATATATCTTGACAGGAGACCAGACCTATCGTACGATATATCGTACGATAGGTCGAGGAGGACAGAATGTGCCCACGGAAAGACGACTGGTTCGGCGAACTCTTCGCCGGCCTGGACCCGGACAACTGGCGCTGGGAATGGCACGGTCGCAGCGGCAAGCGGCGGCGGCGGGGAGCGGGCGGACCGATGTTCGAGTCCGGCGAAATCAAGTTCGTGGTGCTGCGCCTGCTGCGCGAGAAGCCGCGCCACGGCTACGAGATCATCAAGGAACTGGAGGAGCAATTCGCGGGGTTCTACAGTCCGTCCCCCGGAACGGTCTACCCCACGTTGCAGATGCTGGAGGACCTGGGATACGTCAGGGCGGTGGAAACGGACGGCAAGAAGGTCTACCACATCACCGCCGAGGGCGAGGCGTTCCTCGAGGCGAACCGGACCACGATCGACGACATCCTCGACCGGGTGCGCGACACCCTGCGTGAGGTCTTCGGCGGCGCGCGAGGAGAGGTCAACGAAGCGTTCGCCCGGCTGGCGCGGGTGGTCTATCGCGATGCGTGGCGGCGCGCGGCGGATGACCCTGCCACCCGCCGCATCGTCGAGGTGCTGAACCAGGCCGCGGCGGACATCGAGGCGCTGCGAGGCCAGCCGGCGGAGGGGCGGAGCGCCTCCTGACCGAGCCCCGGACCGATCCGAGCCCGGATCCCCAGGGCGCCTAGATTCACCGGGTGCCGGCGCTTTCGATCCGCGGCCTCCGCAAGGCCTATGGTTCCGTCGTGGCCGTGGACGGCCTCGACCTCGATGTCCGCGAGGGCGAGTGTTTCGGCCTGCTTGGACCCAACGGGGCCGGCAAGACGACCACCATGGAAATCTGCGAAGGCCTCCTGGCGCCCGATGCCGGGACGGTGGAGGTGCTGGGCGCTCGCTGGGACCGGGACGGCGCGGCCTTGCGGCAGCGGCTCGGGGTCTCGCTCCAGGAGACGCAGCTTGCCGAAAAGCTCACCGTGCGCGAGACCCTGGAGCTCTTTCGCAGTTTCTATCGCCGTCGCCGGCCGGTGGACGACGTCGTGGCCGCGGTGCAACTGGGCGACAAGGCGGGCGCCCGGGTGGGCCAGCTCTCCGGCGGGCAAAAGCAGCGGCTGGCCCTGGCCTGCGCCCTGGTGGGGGATCCCGACCTGTTTTTTCTGGATGAACCGACCACGGGGCTCGATCCACAGTCGCGCCGGCAGGTCTGGGAGCTGATCGGCGGCTTCCGCGGCATCGGGCGCACGGTGGTGATCACCACCCACTACATGGAGGAAGCCGAGCGTCTCTGCGACCGGGTTGCCATCGTGGACCACGGCCGGGTGATCGCACTCGGTACCCCGCTCGAGCTGATCGCATCGCTGGGCGCCGAGCACGTGATCGAGTTCGGCCTCGAGGACGGGAGCGCGATCGAGGACGCGCCGCTTGACGCCCTGCCCGGCGTGGTCGGATCCGGGTGCGAGAACGGCCGCTGGCAGCTGCGGGTTTCGGCGCTGCATACCGCCCTTCCCGCCCTGCTCGCCATGCTGGAGCGCTCGGGCGCAACCCTGAGCGAGTTGCGTACCCACGCGCCCACGCTGGAGGACGTGTTCGTGGCACGAACCGGACGGCAACTCCGCGATGGCTGATGCCGAACGGCGGCGCGGATGGCGGGAGCATCCGCTGACCCAGCTCACGTTGACGCGGTACCGGGAGTTCATCCGCGAGCCCGAGGCGCTCTTCTGGACCTTCATCTTCCCCGTGCTGCTCGCAGCCGGGCTCGGACTGGCCTTTCGGAGCAAGCCGCCGGACATCGCCAGGATCGCCGTACGGGAGGGGCCTGCCGCCGGTCCCGTCCTGGATGCGCTGCGCGCCGATTCCCGCATCGCGGTGGAACAGATGGACTCCGCCTCCGCTGCCGCTGCTCTCCGCACCGGCAGCGTCGCCGTCCTGGTTGAGGTCCTCGCCGCGGACTCGCTGGTGTACCACTTCGACGGAACGCGCCCCGAGGCCCAGATGGCCCGGCTGCTGGCCGACGGCGCTGTGCAACGCGCCGCGGGCCGGTCCGAGCCGGTGGCGACGGCGGATTCCCCGGCGCGGGAGCGCGGCGCCCGCTACATCGATTTCCTGCTGCCGGGCCTCCTGGCCATGAACCTGATGGGAACCGGGGTCTGGGGCACCGGCTTCGCGGTGGTGGACCAGCGCCGGAAACGGCTGCTGAAGCGCCTGGTGGCGACGCCGATGTTCCGCAGCCACTACCTGCTGTCGTTCGTGTTTTCGCGCCTGGGCCTGCTGGTGGGGGAAGTCGGAGTGCTGATCGGCTTCGGCGTCCTGGTCTTCGGCGTACCGGTTCGGGGCTCGATCGGAGCCCTCATCCTGTTGTCGGTGCTCGCCGGCCTCATGTTCGGCGCGTTCGGCCTGCTGCTGGCAGCGCGGCCCCGCACCATCGAAGGCGCTTCGGGGGTCATGAACTTCGCCTTGCTCCCGATGTGGGTGCTTTCGGGCGTGTTCTTCAGCGCCGGCAATTTCCCCGATGTACTCCAGCCCTTCATCCAGGTGCTGCCGCTTACCGCGGCGGTCGACGCCTTCCGCGCCCACATGCTGGAGGGGGCCTCGCTCACGGCGCTCGGCTCGGAAGTGGGGCTCATGACGCTGTGGACCGTTGGCAGTCTGGCCACGGCCCTCAGGATCTTCCGATGGCAGTAGGACCGGGACACGGGCTCGGGGCGGGAACATGAGGGACGGGGACGAGGGCCCGGGATCGGGCACAGGGGCTGAAGGACCATTCCCCGCCCCCTCACGCCTGCTTCATGCGGCGTCGGCCAAACTGAGGCGGAACTCCTGCAGGAGTGGACGATGCGTTGGAGCGTGATGGCCCTGGGATTGGCGACGGCCGCACCGAGCGGGTGCGTAGGCCCCGGGATGCCGGTCCCCATCGGCGGCGAGGTGGCGGCCCTGACCGGCGAATGGGGCGGCGAGTACTGGAGCGCCGAATCCGGGCGCCACGGCACCATCTTCTTTCACCTGAGGGCCGGTGCGGATACGGCACAGGGCGACGTGCTCATGTATCCCGGACCGGCGGTGGTCCCGGAACATGCCGGCACCCGGTTTCCCGCCGTGCGACCGTCGGAAGCGCTCGGCATCACGTTCGTGAGCGCCCGCGCCGGCACGGTCAGCGGACGGCTGGATCCCTATCGCGACCCCGACTGCGGCTGCACGCTGATTACCACGTTCGAAGGGCGGATCGCGGCGGACACGATCGGCGGCAGCTTCCAGAGCCTGCACCAGGGCATCGGACACATCGTGCGCGGATCGTGGCGGGTGGTCCGGGTGAAGGACTGAGTCTCACCCCTCCGTCCAGCTCACGATCTCCGACAGCGCCTTGCGGCCGATGTCGGGCACCTGGGCCCGCTCGGCCGGATAGCCCACGACAAGGAGCAGAAAGGGCTTCTCGTTGGGTGGCCGGCCGAGCAGGTCGTTGAGGAACCCCATCGGGCTCGGCGTGTGGGTGAGCGTCACGAGCCCCGCGTGATGCAGCGCCGCGATCAGAAAACCCGTCGCAATCCCCACCGATTCGGTCACGTAGTAATGCGAGAGGCGCCCGCCGGCGGGACTCAGGCCGTAGCGCTCGCCGAAGACCGCGATCAGCCAGGGCGCGGTCTCCAGATAGGGCTTGTGCTCATCGGTTCCGAGCGGCGCGAGGGCTGCGAGCCACTCCCTGGGCGCCCGGTGCCGGTAGAACTCCCGCTCCTCTCGTTCCGCCGCGTCGCGAATGGCCGCCTTCGCCGACGGGTCCGAGATGACCACGAATCGCCAGGGCTGGAGATTGGCGCCACTCGGCGCGGTGCCCGCGGCCAGGAGGCACTGCTCGATGACCTCCTTCGGGACCGGACGATCGGAAAACTGGCGGACGGTGCGGCGCCCGCTCAACTCGGCGTAAAAGGCGCGGGCCCGCGCGAGCATCTGGTCCGGAGGGTACTCGCGCCAGGTCGACAGGGGGAGGAAGGGTGCGTCGGAGGCTGGACGATGGTCGGGACCGGTCATGGACTCCCGGCAGGACGGGGACCGGCGAAAGATATCGGGGCCGGGCGGCGAACCGGACGCGCTTCCCGCCGGTCCGCCGATTCCCCGATCCGCGTCCCGCTACGGCCTCCGGATCGAGATCGATCCGTTGGTGGTCCGCAGCCGGAGCAGGGGGCCTCCGTCGCCCAGCCGTGAGCTGACGGTGCGTCCGATCCGGCCGCGCACGGTGATGGGGAAATCGACGTCGATGCCGCCGTTGGTGGTGGAGGCCTCAAGCTGGGCGGAGAATCCTTCCGGCACCGTGAGCCGGATGCCGCCGTTGGTCGTCTGGAGCTCGATGGGGTTGGCGGCCGTCCGTCCCTCCAGCGTCGCGGACACTCCGCCATTGGTGGTTTCCGCGTCCACGGGACCGCTGACCGAGCTCAGGCGGATGCCCCCGTTGGTCGTCCGGAGGTCGAGCTCCCCGCCGATCCCCTCGACGGTGAGCCCGCCGTTGGTGCTGTAGAGCCGCAGGCTGGTGTTGGCGGGCGCGGTGATGTCGTAGCTCACCGACCACGAGCGGCCCCGGCCGCTCAGCCGCGGCCCCGAGCTCCGGATATCGCCGTCCCCCCGCTGGACCTCGACCTCCGAGGCGATTTCCCGGGCCTCGCCCACCGAGCGGGCCTGGGCCTGCACCCGCGCGATCACCCGGATGCCCGCACCCTGGCCCGCCGTGACCCGGATGGAGCCGTTGGGGCCGGCGTCCACCCGCAGGGCGCCCGATCTGGGGTTGACGGTGTATTCCCGGATCTCGCAGTGACGCTCGTAGCGCGAGGATCCTTCCTCGCATTCCCGGAGCCACCGGTCGTTGCGATCCTGGCCCAGGAGGGCCGGGGCGGAGAGGAACACGGCGCCGGCGCCGAGGAGGACGGTTCTGATCATCGGGCACCTGCCAGTCGGACGGAGTGTGCCGGATTTAGACGGGCCGGGCGGCGAAAAGGTTGCAAACGCCCTGCATCGTCCTATTTCGGGCATTCCACCCGGCGGAAGCGCAGCTCGAAGCTCGTGGTGCCGGACCCGGGGGCCCCTTCCAGCCGCGCGATGTTGGAACCGTCGGAGGTCCGGCGATACATGATGGTCGCGGGGAAGTCCTCGCCGGCCCGGTGCCAGGCGGCGACCTCGTCGGCCAGCATGCTGACCCGGAAGGTGTCGGGCTGTTCGCCCCGGGTCTGCGCGACATAATAGATCGTCGAGTCGGTTCGCTCGATGAAGGTGAACTCGTGGTTGGTCGCCTGCTTGCCGCCTTTCTTGAGGTAGCGGGTGGTGCCGAGCATCAGATTGTCGCTTGGCGCCGTCCACATCTCCTCGATCACCTCGCCGTCCGGCATGACGCCTTCCCAGCACCCGGCCATGAAATCGAGCTTCTTGAAGTTCTGGCCGGCGAGCGTCGCCGGCGACATCCCCAGCACGGTCAGGGCGACCAGAGCTGTACGCGCGTAGTGCTTCATGCGAATCAGGCCTCCACAATCTCCCAGGGCCGCTGCGTCTGCCAGGCGCCCCGCGTAAAGTCCGGCACGTCGAACGCCCGGCTCCTGGCCGCGACCGATCGTTCGCTCAGTGGTGCAATGACGCTCAAGGCGGCCGCGTCGTACACGTTCATGTCGGTGGGGAGCCCCTCCCGCAGGCATTTGATCAGGCGCCAGTCCTCCAGAAAGTCCATTCCGCCATGACCCGCGCTGGCCCTCCGGGCCGCGTCGAACCGCCACAGCGGGTGCTCGAACTCCGCCTGGTAGGGTTCCGTCGTCTCCCAGCGGTGCTCGGGGCTCCGGCCCTCGATGTAGACCCGGTTGGGATACCCCTGAACCAACCCCCGAGTTCCCTGGACCAGGTGAATCCTGCTGTAGGGACGCGGGAGGTTGGTATCATGGCCCACCACGATGGTCCTGCCCTGCACGGTGCGGATGAGGGTGTAGTTCACGTCGCCCAGGGCATAGCGCTCCCGGCGCTGCGGTGCGTCGGAAGGGAAGTGCGTCGCCGCCCAGTCGCCCAGGCCGCGCGCCGGGCCGCTCATCGAGACCAGGTAGTCGAAGCGGTCGCCCCGGTTGATGTCCATACAGTTGGCGACGGGCCCCAATCCGTGCGTCGGATACAGGTTGCCGTTGCGGCGGACGCTGTGGGCGCGGCGCCACAGCCCCTCGCCGGTCGCGGAGAATTTGATGCTCCGCAGATCGTGCAGGTAGCCGCCCTCGCCGTGGAGCACCTCCCCCAAAACGCCCCGACGGACCATGTGGAGCACCATCAGCTCCATCCGGTCGTAGTTGCAGTTCTCCATCATCACGCAATGCCGGGCGTGCCGTTCGGCCTCTTCGACCAGCCGCCAGCACTCCTCCAGCGTGACCGCCGCGGGGACCTCGGTCGCCGCGTGCTTCCCGTTGCGCATCGCGGCGACGCAGACCGGAACGTGCCACTCCCAGGGCGTGGCGGTGAAGACGAGATCCAGATCCTCGGCCTCGCAGAGCCTCACGAAATCAATCGGGCCCCGGGTGTACAGCGCGGGTGCCGCGTGGCCCGCCTCGGCGATGATCCGCGCGGCCCGCTGGGCGTGCGCCTCGACGATGTCGCACACCGCCGTAATCCGGGCCCCGGGGATGGTCACCAGATTCCGGACATGAACTGTGCCCATCCCGCCGACCCCCACGAAGCCGATCCGGACCGTCGGGATCGGGGGGGCGCGCAGCGGAACCCGCCCCTGGACCGGGCCGGGGGGCTCTGGCCGGCCTGGAGCGCAGCCCAGCGCCGCCAGCCCGAGCGCCGCCGCGGTGGCCTGGAGCAGGTCCCGCCGGGCGAGCCCGTCGGGTGGGAGAGGGGGAGGTTCAGCCATCAGCCTGTGGAATCATCGGTCCACTCCTGGCCTCGGGCAACCCGCGGCAGGGGGCGAACCCCGTGCCGGCCATGCCCCCCCTATTGCAGCCCATGGGACTTGCGGTAGTTTCTCATGATTCCTTGAAGTTGGCCGTCCGTCCCCAGCATCGCGAGGTTCCCTGTGCAACGCCTTTCCCTTCTCCCCTGCGTGCTGCTCTTCGCCGCATGCGCCTCAGAACAGCCCCCCGAGGAAATGGCCCCAGCAGCGCCCGCCGGTCTGATGGCGTCGGACGTGGCGGGTCAGTGGTCGTTTGTGAGCGTCCTCGAAAGCGGGGACACGGTGCCATCCACCATGATTGCCAGCGAGGACCTGTCGGGATGGAAGCTCGTCCTGGAGGGACGGGACACCATCCCCACTACAGCGATGATCGCGGGCGATAGCGTGGTGACCACCGCCGGGCCGTTCGAGAGCGTGCTGCGCCCGGGCGTGATGGTCACGAGCACTATAGTGACCCGTTTGGTGAACGGCCAACTGATCGGGACGCTCACGGCGCGCTACGAAGGTCAGGGTGCCGACTCGGTCGCACGCGGGAGCGTCACCGGGACCCGGCACCACTAGCGCGGGGCCGCGCCCGGCCCTTCGGGCCCGCGCCGGCCGTTCAGTCCCCGAGGATCGGCGCGAACTCCTCCTCTTCGCCCGTGGGCTCCAGCTCGGGGTGGGCGTTGAGGAGGCGGGCGCAGGTGTTCCAGCGCAGCAGGGCGTCGTCGTTGCCGGCCGGCCGCCGGGCGGCGGCCTTTTCATAGTGCTCCATGGCCTCGCGCAGATGGTGGTACGCCATCTGCGCGCGGCCGGGCCCGGGCTCCTGCAACAGGGCCTTGCCCTTTCGCTCGGCGATCACCCCGGCGTAGTAGCTGCGATCGTAGTCGCCCGCGAGCCGGCTGAGGGGCCGGCGCGCCTCGGCCACCCCCGCCCCGACCCCCGAGGCGAACTGATCGGTCCGGGCCAGCAGCAGCATGGTGAGGGCCCGCTGGTTGTCCGGCTCGACCTCCAGCACATCGAGGCAGATGCTCTCGGCCGCGAGCGGATCGTTGAGCAGGCGGTAGCGTTCCGCTTTCTCCAGGGCGCGCGCCACGCCCGAGGCGCTGATCGGCTTGATCGGATACACGGCGCTCCCTCCTTCGGGCTCAGGGCCCCGCGACCTTCCGGGTCATCAGCCCGGCCAGTTTGACCAGCGGGTCGAAGGCGTGGTCCATCACCCGTTCCTTGAGCGGGATGATCGCGTTGTCGGTAATCCGGATGCTCTCGGGACACACGTTGGTGCAGCACTTGGTGATGTTGCAGTACCCGATGCCCTGCGCCTTGCGCAGCTCGTCGCGGCGGTCCTGCGTGTCCAGCGGGTGCATCTCAAGGGCTGCGACGTGGACCAGAAACCGCGGCCCGATGAATTCCTCGTGCAGGTGATGGTCGCGCAGCACGTGGCAGACATCCTGACAGAGGTAGCACTCGATACACTTGCGGAACTCCTGGACCCGGTCCACGTCCTCCTGCCGCATTCGCCAGGTGCCGTCCGGCGCGTCAGGCGGCCTGGGGGTGAAGGGCCGGATCTTCCGCTTCACTCCGAAGTTCCAGCTCACATCGGTGACTAGATCGCGGGAGTGGGGAAAGGCACGCATCGGCTCGATGCTGACCGGCTCCGTGAGGTCGAGCTCGCTCAGCCGGGTCATGCACATCAGTTTGGGGTGGCCGTTGACCTCCGCCGAGCACGAGCCGCACTTGCCCGCCTTGCAGTTCCAGCGCACCGCCAGGTCCGGGGCCGACTCGGCCTGGATCTGATGCACCGCGTCCAGGACCACCATGCCCTCGGAGATCCCGGTCCGGTACTCGACGAACTCGCCCTTGCCGCGCTCGCCGCGCCAGATGCTGAAGGTGGCCTGAGCCATCGCGTCTCCCTGAGTGCCCGCCTGCGTCCTCCGCACTTCGCACCTAGTACTTCGCACTTAGTACTTCGCACTTCGCACTTCGCACCTAGTACTTCGCACTTCACACCTAGTACTTCGCACTTCGTACTTCGCACTTCGCACTTCGCACTTAGTACTCCGCCTTATCCATGCCTCTCCACCAGCGCCTCCAGCTCGGCGGTCCTGCCCGCCACCGGTTCGCGGCGCAGGCGCATCGTGCCATCGCCGCCTTTCTCCACCACCACGTTGAAGGCCGCGTAGGCCGGGTCCTTGGCGGGATGGTCGTCCCGGAAGTGCCCCCCGCGACTCTCCTTCCGTTCCAGCGCGGAGCGGACCACGGCCTCCGACACGGTGAGGAGGTTGTCCAGGTCGAGGGCCGTGTGCCAGCCCGGATTGTACTCGCGGTTTCCGGTGGCCCCGGCGCGGGCCGCAATCGCCCGAAGCCTGGCCAGACCCTCCAGGGCCTTGGCCAGCTCGTCATCGCGGCGGACGATCCCGGCCAGCTCCTGCATCATGGTCTGGAGGGAGTGCTGCACCGCGTAGGGGTTTTCGCCGCCGGCCCGCTCGAACGGCTCCAGGGCCCGTCGGGCGGCTTCACCGACTTCCCCTGCGTCCGGTTCGAGGGCCGCGTGGTCGCGCGCGAACCTTGCCGCGTATTCCCCTGCCCGCTTGCCGAAGACCAGCAGATCGGAGAGCGAGTTGCCGCCCAGCCGGTTGGCCCCGTGGAGCCCGGCCGCCACTTCCCCGGCCGCGAAGAGGCCGGGCAGGGTCGACATCTGGCTGTCGCCGTCGACCCGCACACCGCCCATGGCATAGTGCGTGGTCGGGCCCACCTCCATGGGCGTCGAGGTGATGTCGATGTCGGCCAGCTGCTTGAACTGGTGATACATGCTGGGGAGCTTCCTGCGGATGTGCTCCGGGGCGTTCTTGAGCTTCTCCCCGATCCACGCGATGTCCAGAAAAACCCCGCCGTGCGGACTCCCCCGCCCCTCCCGGACCTCGCGCACGATGCAGCGCGCCACGTGATCGCGGGTGAGCAGCTCCGGCGGGCGGCGTGCCTGCTTGTCGCCCAGCACGTAGCGCCAGCCCTCCTCGGGCGTATCGGCCGTCTGGGCGCGGTACGCCTCGGGAATATCGTCGAACATGAAGCGGCGCCCCTGGTTGTTGAGCAGAGTGCCGCCTTCGCCGCGAACGCCTTCGGTCACCAGGATCCCCTTGACGCTGGGGGGCCAGACCATGCCGGTCGGGTGGAACTGGACGAACTCCATGTCCTGGAGCGCCGCGCCCGCGTGATAGGCCAGCGCGTGGCCGTCGCCGGTGTACTCCCAGCTGTTGCTGGTCACCGCGTAGGCGCGGCCGATCCCTCCCGTGGCCAGCACCACGGCCCCGGCCCGGAACAGCCGGAAGCGGCCCCGCTCGCGCTCGTAGGCCAGCGCGCCCGCCACCCGCCCTTCCCGGGTGAAGAGCCGGACCACCGTCACTTCCATGTGGACGTCGATCCCGCGGTGGATCCCGTGATCCTGCAGCGTCCGGATCATCTCCAGGCCGGTGCGGTCGCCGACGTGAGCCAGCCGCGGATAGCGGTGCCCGCCGAAGTTGCGCTGGAGAATGCGGCCGTCGTCGGTGCGGTCGAACAGCGCGCCCCAGGCTTCGAGTTCCCGCACCCGCTCCGGGGCTTCCTTCGCGTGCAGCTCTGCCATGCGCCAGTGGTTGACGTACTGACCACCCCGCAGGGTGTCGGTAAGGTGGACCTCCCAATTGTCCCGGTCGTCGACGTTGGCCAGCGCGGCCGCGACGCCCCCCTCGGCCATCACCGTGTGGGCCTTGCCGAGCAACGACTTGCAGACCAGCCCGACCGACACTCCGGCGGCCGCGGCCTCGATCGCGGCCCGAAGCCCCGCGCCACCGGCGCCGATCACCAAGACATCGTGCTCGACGCTCTCCCAGTGGGCCATCAGAGGATCCGCAGGTCGGCCCAGATCCCCATGGCGCACAGGCGGATGTAGACGTCGGCAAAGGCCACCATGATTAGGCTGGTCCAGGCCCAGCGGTGGTGCGACACGTTGAGACAGGTGGAACAGGCGTAGGGCAGCCGGAAGATGGGCTTCAGCGAGAATTGATCGCGGAAGCCGCCCAGGATGTGCCGCATCGAGTGACAGCCCAGCGTGTACCCCGTCAGGCACACCCAGTTGACCGCCAGCACCAGGGTCCCGACCCCGATCCCGAACCGGGTCATGCCGGTCAGGGGATCGGTGAACCAGAACGCCCTCCACAGGTCCCAGCCCAGGATGAACAGGAAGACCACGGCCGTCGCCATGAAATACCGGTGGATGTTCTGGAAGACGAGCGGGAAGTAGCGCTCGCCCATATAAGTCTGGCGCGGCTCGCCGACTGTGCAGGCCGGGGGATCCGCCCAGAAGGCCTTGTAGTAGGCACCGCGATAGTAGTAGCAGGTAAAGCGAAAGAGCGCGGGGAAGGGAAGGATCAGGAGCGCGGGCGAAAAGGGCAGCCATCCGGGCCACCACCCCGGCTGCGGACCGAACCAGGCGTGGTGCGACACGCCGAACACCTCGGGACTGTAGAACGGCGACAGATACGGACCGGCCGTGTAGTAGGCGTTCTGGAACGCCGCCCAGGTGGCGTAGATCACGAAGGCGGTGAGCAGGCTGAACGTGGCAAGCGGTTGAACCCACCAGGCGTCGCGCCGGGTGGTCTGGCCGGCACGACGGCGAAGCAGGGGGACCGTCGCATCGGTCATGCCATCCCTCCTCGGGGTGCGGGCACTAGAGCGTGACCTGAATGCCGCTGCGGAACGTGGTGTCCGTACTGCCGAAGCCCTCGGGCGGCTCGGCGCGATAGCGCACCTGATAGCTCAGCTTGATCGCAAGCGCACTGTTCAGCGGGGCAACCAGCGAGGCTTCGCTGTTCAAGCGATAGTCGCCCAAGTTGTCCAGGTTGGGGAGCATTTCCACCGCCTGCTGGAAGTAGGCCTTGGACCCGAACAGGAAGCGATAGTCCGCCGCGCCGCGCCCCGCCACGAACCGCTCCTCCTCGTCCGCGATGGACGTTTCCTGGAAGAACGTAACGCCGCCCTCGAACTTGAGCTTGTGGTGCTCCGTGTCCAGGGGCTGATAGCCCAGACCGACAAGCTCCTGAAAGCGCCGCTTGATCCCGGCGAAGAGATCGTAGTCGTAGCTGGCGCCGCCGTAGGCCGAGAGCCCGTCGGTAAGCACGACGTCGCTCCGCACCCCCGCCTGGAGCTGGTTGGCGCTCTTCTCTCCGTCGGTCTCGCCGAACACCCACCTGATCGTCTGGCGCAGACTCAGCCGGTTCGTCGCGGCCCAATCGACCCGCTCGGCGATGGATACCGTCACCAGGTCGGTGTTGCCCCCGGTGCTGACAAACCCCAGGTCCGCCGTGAAGCGAAGCGGCTTGGAAGGAGCCGGTGCCTGGGCCCGCACCGGAAGCGGCCCCAGGAGACAGAGCAGCGAGGCGGCGCAGAGCGCCCGGCGCGCGAGGACACCCGCGCCCCTCAAGCCGCCTGGAGTTGTGAGGTACAATGCGGACATCGGCTGGCCTTGATCGCGATGTTCGAGAAGCAGTAGGGACACGCTTTCTCCGAGGGCGGAGGAGGCGCCGCCTCCTGCTTCCGGTGAAGCTTCTCGACCGCACGGATCACCGCGAAGATAGCCGCAGCGACAATCAGAAAGTTAATGACCGTATTCGCGAACGCTCCGTAATTGAGCGTCACCGCCCCTGCCTCCTGCGCGGCCGCCAGACTGGCGTAGGGTCCCGGTGTGGCGCCGGCCTCCAGGGTCAGATACAGCGCCGAGAAGTCGGCCCCACCCAGCAGCAGTCCGATCGGAGGCATCAGCAGGTCGTTGACCAGCGAGGTGACGATCGATCCGAACGCCACGCCGATGATGACGCCCACCGCGAGGTCGATCACGCTGCCGCGCATTATGAATTTCCTGAAGTCGCTCCACATTGGCGCACCCCCCTGGTGAATGGTGGTCAGGCCCTCCCGACTCGCCGGCCCGGGCAGAGCGGCCCATCCCAATCTATTGAATCGCAGCTCGGCCCCTTGCCAGTCGCGCCATTTCATCCTATAATCCGGATGTAACGATGGTTACTCAAGCACAGAGTCCGGTTCTCGATCACCTGGCTGATCTCGCGGACCCCACGAGGGTCCGCCTGCTGCGGGTCCTGGAGGCCCACGAGCTCACGGTCGCGGAACTCCAGGCCGTCCTCCAGTTGCCGCAGTCGACGGTCAGTCGGCACCTCAAGGTCCTCGGCGAGGGCGGCTGGATCGGTTATCGAAGCGACGGCGCCAGCAACCGGTACCGCTTCCAGGACGAGGATCTGCCGCTGCGCACCCGCCGGGTCTGGGGCGTGGTCCGCGAGGACGCCCTGGACGGGGCCTCCGCCCGGGCCGACGATGCCAGGGTGCGCGCGGTGCTGGCCCAACGCCGCAGCCATGCCCGATCGTTCTTTGCCACCCAGGCCGGACAGTGGGACCGGCTCCGCGAGGAGCTCTTCGGACGCCGCTCCGAACTGCTGGCCCTGCTCGGTCTGCTCGACCCGCAGTGGGCGGTAGGCGACCTGGGCTGCGGCGCCGGCCACTTCGCGGCCGCCGTGGCCCCGTTTGTCCGGCGAGTGGTGGCCGTCGACGAGAGCGAGGAGATGCTCGCGGCGGCACGCGAACGGCTCGCGGGGTTTGATCACGTCGAGGTCCGGCACGGGGAGCTGGAGTTGCTGCCGCTCAGCGAGGCGGAGCTGGACCTGGCAGCCATGGGCCTGGTCCTGCCCTTCCTCCCCGAACCGGCCAGGGCGATCGCCGAGGCCGCGCGGGCCCTGGTCCCCGGCGGCCGGATACTGATCGTGGATCTGCAGCAGCACGACCGGGTAGAGTTCGAAGAGACCATGGGTCACATGTGGCTGGGCTTCACGCCGTCGCAGCTGCAGGGCTGGCTCGTCGCGGCCGGGCTGGCCCGGCCCCGCCTCGTCCCGCTCTCCGGGGATCCGAAGGTGAAAGGTCCCGGACTACTTGTCGCCAGCGCCGTCAAGCCGGCCGCGTAAGCACCCCCTGTGCCCCCCAGCTGAGGGTCCCCCGATGACAAGCACCACCGTTCAGCGTCCCCCGCACCCCTTTGTCGCCGCACGGCAGGCGGGCCGGGAGCCCTACAAGGTCAAGGACCTCTCTCTGGCCGAATGGGGCCGAAAGGAGATCCGTCTGGCCGAGCACGAGATGCCGGGTCTCATGGCCCTGCGGGCCGAGCACCGCGGCGCGCGTCCGCTCGAGGGCGCCCGGATCATGGGCTCGCTGCACATGACCGTCCAGACCGCCGTGCTGATCGAGACCCTGATCAAGCTCGGCGCCGAGGTGCGCTGGGTCTCCTGCAACATCTTCTCGACCCAGGACCACGCGGCCGCCGCCGTCGTGATCGGGCCTGAGGGCGGCGCCGAGCGTCCGCAGGGGGTCCCGGTCTTCGCCTGGAAAGGCGAGACCCTGCAGGAATACTGGTGGTGCACCGAGCAGGCGCTGCGTTGGCCGGACGGCGCCGGGCCCACGCTGCTGCTCGACGACGGCGGGGACGCGACCTTGCTGGTTCACAGGGGCGCGGAGTTCGAGAAGGAGGGTCGGGTGCCGACCTTCGATCCGGCCATCGATCCCGAGGAATGGGGCGTCATCCTCGACCTGCTGCGCCGGTCCCTGCAAGACGATCGCTCGCGCTGGACCCGGATGGCGTCGGGCATCCGCGGCGTCTCGGAGGAAACCACGACCGGCGTGCACCGGCTGTACGAGATGGCGAAGCAGGGCACCCTGCTCTTCCCCGCCATCAACGTCAACGACTCGGTCACCAAGTCCAAGTTCGACAACATCTACGGCTGCCGGCATTCGCTGATCGACGGACTCAATCGGGCGACCGATGTGATGCTCTCGGGGAAGCTCGCGGTGGTGTGCGGGTATGGGGAGGTCGGCAAGGGGTGCGCCCAGGCGCTCAGGGGCCAGGGCGCGCGCGTGGTGGTGACGGAGATCGATCCCATCTGCGCCCTGCAGGCGGCAATGGAAGGCTTCACGGTGCGGACCGTCGAAGACGTGCTCGACAGCGCCGACCTCTTCATCACGGCGACCGGCAACCGGGACGTGATCCGCGCCGAGCACATGGCGCGCATGAAGGACAAGGCGATCGTGGGCAACATCGGCCATTTCGACAACGAGATCGACATGGCCGGGCTTGGCAAGGTTCCGGGCATCGAGCGGATCAACATCAAGCCGCAGTACGACGAATGGCGGTTCCCCGACGGGCACTCGGTGCTGGTGCTGGCCGAGGGACGGCTGCTCAACCTCGGTTGCGCGACGGGCCACCCGAGCTTCGTGATGTCGGCGAGCTTCAGCAATCAGGTGCTGGCGCAGCTCGAGCTGCACCAGCGGGCCGTTGCCTACCAGAAGCAGGTGTACGTCCTGCCCAAACCTCTCGACGAACGCGTAGCCCGGTTGCATCTGGACCACCTCGGCGTGCGGCTGACCGAGCTGACCGACCGGCAGGCCGGCTACCTCGGCGTCCCGCGGGAAGGGCCCTACAAGCCGGACCACTATCGGTATTGAGGACGATACCGTGTGACGGCTGACCTCTGCGACCTGACGCTACGGGAAGCGCGCGACGGGATCGCGCGCCGGGCGTTCTCGCCCGTCGACGTCATGGCGGCCGTTCTGGCCCGGCTCGAGGCGACCGCCGGGCTCCGGGCAATCCTGTGGCGCAATCCCGACGCGGAGCGGCTGGCCCGGGACGCGGAAGCCCGCACCGGCGACCTCCCCCATTTGCACGGGGTTCCGATCACCCTCAAGGATCTGCTGCTGACCCGCGACGCGCCGACCACGGCGGGCTCACGCACGTTCGGCGACGGCCTGCGTAGTCGGAGCGATGCGACCCTGGTCCGGCGGCTGCGGCGCGCCGGCGCCATCATCCTGGCCAAGACCAACCTGCACGAGATCGCGATGGGGGTGACCAGCGCCAACGAGCATTTCGGCGCGGTGCGAAACCCCTGGGACCCTTCCCGCAGCCCCGGCGGCTCGAGCGGCGGGTCGGCGGCGGCGGTTGCGGCCGGCGTCGGCTATGGGTCGGTCGGCACCGACACCCGGGGTTCGATCCGGATTCCGGCTGCGTGCTGCGGGATCACCGGTCTCAAACCGACCTACGGACTGGTCAGTACCGAAGGGGTGATTCCGCTGAGCTGGTCTCTCGACCACGCTGGTCCGATGACCCGTTCGGTGGAGGACGCGGCGCTGCTGCTCATGGCCATGCATCGCGCCGGGAAGGCCCTCGGTTCCCAAGTCCAGGCGGCGGTGGGCAGGCCCCCGCCGCGCCTGCGCATCGGCCTGCTGTCCGACCTGCAGGAGGACCTCGATCCGGAGATTGAGCGGGCGTTCAGGGAGGCCGCCGAGCTCTTCCGGGACGCCGGGCACCGGGGGGGAGAGCTCCGGATTCCGCGCCTCGCCCAGGCTCATGCCGCTTCCGGGGTGATCGCCGGCGCGGAGGCACTGACCTATCACGGCGAGCGGCTGCGGTCGCAGCCGGAGGGGTTCGGGCCGACGATCCGGAAGCGTCTCGCCTCTGGGGCCACGCTCACTGCGGTGCAGTTGGTCGAGGCGGAGCGGGAGCGCGACGCGCTGCGCCGGGCGTTCGATATCGCATTCCAGTCCTTCGATTTGTTGCTGGCGCCGACGCTTCCGGCGTTCCCTCCCGCTCTGGGGGAGGACACGGTCCGGCTGGCTCGCGGCGCCGCGCCCGTGCTGGACAGCTTCACCCGATGGAACGCGCTCCAGAACCTCGCCGGCGTCCCCTGCCTCAGCATTCCCTGCGGCCTCAGCCGGGATGGTCTGCCCATCGGACTCCAGCTGACGGCGCCTCAGCGCGGCGAGGCGCGACTGCTCTCGGCCGGCGCCTGGTTCCAGCGCCAGACCGACTGGCACCAGCGGCGACCGCCGGTCTTCGCCTAGGACAGGCGCGGTTCGCTCATCAGGCCGACCAGGTTTTCCTCGGAGTCCCTGAAGAACGCGAGCCAGATCTCCCGGTCGGCCAGCCGGGCGACACGCTCGGGCGAACGTTCGAAAACCACCCCGCGGCCTTCCAGAGCGGCCACCGCGGCCCGGATGTCCTCCACCAGGTAGTACAGCACCGAGGTGCCGACCTCGACGCCTTCCGGGAGGGAGAGCATCAGACGCACCCCCCCGCAGTCGAAGAAGGCCATGCCCGGGGGGGCCTGAAACAGAAAGGGGATTTCCAGGGTGTCGCGATAGAATGCCGTGGCGCGCGCCAGGTCGCGGACCACGATGGCGACCTGGGCAAGGCGCTGGAGGCGGGCGGACTGGTCGGCCATGAGGGACTCCATTAAGTTAGGTTAGCTAACTAATCGTACCCGGCGCCCCCTGCCGCCGCAAGCCCGGATATCCGCCCATGCCCAGACGCGCCACCCGTCGCCCCCTGCTCCGCCGCCCGACGCCCGGCGCCACCCCGCTGCCACGCGAGCTTGCCGATCAGCTGCACTCGGCCGCCATCCACCTGCTGCGCCGGGTCCGGGCGGAGGACGCGGGTACCGGGCTCGCACCCCCGCAGGCATCCGCCCTCTCGGTCCTGGTCTTCGGGGGCCGCCAAACCCTGAGCGGCCTGGCCCAGGCGGAGCAGGTCAAGCCGCCAACCATGAGCCGGCTGGTGCGGGACATGGAGCGGAGCGGCCTGGTCGACCGGGCGGCAGACCTGGACGACCGCCGGATCCAGTGGATCAGCGCGACACCCAAGGCGCAGCGGCTGATGCTCGCGGGGCGCGCGCGCCGCGTGGCGCGGCTGGAGGCCGACCTGGAGCGACTCTCGGCCCGTGACTACCGCGCACTGGTCGCCGGCGCGGCGGTCCTGGCGCGCGTGGTCCGGCCACCCGGGCAGCCGTTCTGAAACAGAGCGGCCGGGGCGCCCCGTTGGGGAACCCCGGCCGCCGAGCCTGGCCTGACGGGAGGAGCTATTCGGGAGTGATCTGCACCGAATCGATCTTGGGCGCCGGCCCGGCGGTGAACGCAAAAGTGATGCGCCAGGTGGTCCCCGGCGTGGCGGAGCCGGATGCCCGCGCCACCAACTGGGTGGCGCTGCTGGACTGAACCGCGATCAGCGAGAGCCGACCGGCGTCCGCGCGCAATTGCCGGTTCAGCGCCTTCCGCTCGGAGGCCGAGCGCCGCTTGAGTGCCGACTCCGTGAAATTCGTCTCCTGAAAGCGTGACAGCGCTTCTTCGTCGGCGGAGTTCGCCGCCGCGAAGAACGCGGCCGCAAGCCGGCCCGGCGGGGTATCGGGAAAGCCCGAGCCCTGGGCGGCCGCGGTGCCGGCGCCAAGGCCGAGCACGAGTGCGAGAACTGCCAACGTCCGAGTCATCCTCAATCTCCTTCCGCGGGCGGATGCCGCCCGGGATCATACCATGCAATCTACGGGCTCGCGTGGCGCCTGCGAGGCTATGTCCTTTCCTGGTAGTCGCTTGGTGTCGTTGACAGCCAAACCGCTCCTGTCAAACTGGCTCGACGGGAGGGCGGATTTGTCGCATCACCGCGTCCATTTCCCGCTCATCCAGGACCGTGGGCCTTCCCACGGCGAGGCCGCGCAGATAGTAACCCGCGACGGCTTCCACCTCTTCAGCTCGGTGCAATGCGTCACCCGCGCCGTCAGCCACAGTAATCAGGCCGTGATTGGCCAGGAGGCACGCGTCGCTCTCGCCGAGCGCGACCAGGACGGCCCGGGACAGCGCCTCGGTCCCGTAGGTCGCATAGGCGGCGCAGCGCACGGAGTGGGCGCCCGTGGCGGCGATCATGTAGTGCACCGCCGGAAGCTCCATCCTGAGACAGGCGAGGGTGGTGGCGAAGGGTGGATGCACATGCAGAATCGCGCCGACCCTGGGCCGCGCGCAGTAGATGTCGCGGTGCATCCTCCACTCGCTCGACGGCGCATGGAAGCCGCCGAGCGTCTTTCCCTCCAGGGAGAGTCGGACCAACTGGGATTCCTCGATCAGGTCCAGAGCAAATCCCGACGGCGTGATCCAGAAGCCGTCCGCCGCCCGCGCGCTGGCGTTGCCGGTGGTCGCGTGATTGAGGCCACGCTCGACGCTCTGCCGAGCGGTGAGGACCAGATCGTCGGTCACGGGGTCTCCTCCGGGAAAAGGGCCCGCAGGCCCGCGCGCGAGGCGGGGCAAACGCCCCGCTCGGTGATCAGTCCGGTCACCAGGCGCGCCGGCGTGACGTCGAAGGCCACATTGCGGGTCTTGGCTCCCTTCGGTGCCAGCGTGATACGGGTCAGCTCCCCGGGACCGCTCCTCCCCGCCACGGACGTGACTTCCTCCTGCGGCCGCTCCTCCAGCGGTATGTCGCGCCAATGCCGGAGCGTCCAGTCGATGCTCGACGAGGGCACGGCGGCGTAAAACGGCACCCGGGCCGCCCGCGACGCCAGGGCCACGCCGAGGGTTCCGATCTTGTTGCAGACGTCGCCGGCGGGCGTGGTGCGGTCGGTCCCCACCAGCACGACATCGACCTCGCCGCGCTGCAGCAGGTGGGCGGCCGCCGTGTCCGGGACCACGGTGTGCGGGATGCCGCGCTCGGCCAGCTCCCAGGCGGTCAGCCACCCCTGCCCCCTGGGTCGGGTTTCGTCGACCCAGACGTGAACCTCCAGGCCCTGCTCGACGGCACGGTAGACCGGTGCGAGGGCGGTGCCGTAGTCGAGGGTGGCGAGCCGCCCGGCGTTGCAGTGGGTGAGCACACTGACTCCACCGGCGGAGTGCTCCGCCGCGAGCTCCTTCAGAATCGCGACGCCGAAAGCGCCAATCGCGCGACAGGCGGCCAGCTCGGTCTCGCAGAGGCGGGCCGCGGCCGCGTATGCCGCGGCGGCCCGCTCCTCCGGGTCCGCCGCGCGGGCGGCCGCGGTCACCGTGTCAACGGCGTTGCGGAGGTTGACGGCCGTGGGACGGGTGGCCAGCAGCGCATCGGCCGCGTCCTGCAGTGCGGCGTCGGAGTCGTCCGTCATCAAGGCGAGGGCGACGCCGTATGCCGCCGTGAGGCCGATCAGCGGCGCGCCCCGCACCTGCATCGTCACGATCGCCTCGACCACCTGATCGAGCGTACTGAGCCGCTGCACCACGGTCTGGTGGGGCAGCCGGGTCTGGTCGAGGATCTCGATCGACCAACCGTCGTCGGCGAGGCGCAGGGCAGGCGCGGCCATGGCAGGCTAGTGGCCCGAGAACGCGAGCTGCGTGTGCAGGGCCACGCCCAGGCTTTCCAGCCGGGCCCGGCCGCCGAGTTCCGGCAACTCGATGATGCAGCAGGTTTCGACCACAGTGGCGCCGGCCTGCCCGAGCAGCACGATGGCCGCCTCGGCGGTGCCCCCGGTGGCGATCAGGTCGTCGACCAGCAGCACCCGCTCGCCGGACTCGAGTGCGTCGAGGTGGATCTCCACGCGGTCGGTCCCGTACTCCAGCGCGTAGTCGTGTCCCCGCACGCTGTGCGGAAGCTTGCCCCGTTTGCGGACTGGCACGAACCCGGCATCGAGCGCATGGGCCACCGCGCCTCCAAGAATGAAGCCCCGGGCCTCGATGCCGGCGACCTTGACGATGCCGGAGCCGGCGTGTCGCGCGACGATGGCATCCACCACCTCGCGGTAGCCGGCGGGATCCTTGAGCAGGGTGGTGATGTCGCGGAACAGAATCCCCGGCCTGGGATAGTCCGGGATGGTCCTGACCAGCGTTTGCAGGCGACCCTGGGTCATCGTGGGATCCTCGGGGAATGGCGTTTCGCGGATCGGCCAGGGTCAGGATCGTCCAAGCACGCGCCCGGCCACGGCGTCGAGCCGCGCCGCGACGGCTGGGTCGCGGGCGCCGGGCGCGGTGATGAGCGCGGTGTCGAGGGACCGATCGCAGCCTGCCGGGCAGGGCGCGGCATGGCGCTCGACCAGGGGGACCACCCGGCGGACGAGTTCCCTCGCCCGCTCGGCGTTGGCGTGGAGAACCCGGACGACCTGGTCGACGGTCACATGATCGTGCCCCGGGTGCCAGCAGTCGTAGTCCGTGACCATGGCCACGGCGGCGTAACACAGCTCCGCTTCGCGGGCCAGCCCGGCCTCGGGCATGCTGGTCATCCCGATCACATCGCACCCCCCTGCGCGATAGAGCGCGGACTCCGCGCGGGTGGAGAACTGCGGCCCCTCGATGACCAGAGAGGTCCCGCCTCGCCTGGCGTCGATCCCGGCCCGAGCCGCCGCGTCGGCCAGCCGGTCGCCCAGCCGCGGGCAGACGGGCTGGGCCATGGAGACGTGCGCCACCAGGCCGCGGCCGAAGAACGACTTTTCCCGGGCGAAGGTCCGATCGACGAACTGATCGACCAGCACGAAGGCTCCGGGCGCAAGATCCTCGCGCAGGGAGCCAACGGCGGAGAGTGCGATGACGTCGGTGACGCCGAGTCGCTTGAGGGCGTCGATGTTCGCGCGGAAGTTGATCTCGCCGGGCGGTATCCGGTGGCCCCGGCCGTGCCGTGGGAGAAACGCGAGCGGGCGGCCTTCGAGCTCCCCGAGCAGGATCTGGTCGGAGGGCGGCCCGAAGGGCGACCGCACCCGCTCCCAGCGGGTGCCGCGCAGCTGGTCGAGTTGGTTGACCCCGGTTCCGCCGATGATAGCTAGCACAGGGACCACACAGGGCGATGCAGGGCGATGCAGGACGATGAACGATGGAAGATATCATCCATCGTCCTGCATCGTCCTGCATCGCCCTCTCTTGCCCTGCCCGCCGCGGGCGCTGGATATTCGAGCCATGCCAAGACGATATCCCTGGGCCCGGTGGCCCGTGGACCGTCTTCTCGACGTGCGGCTGAGCGACCTGGGCGTGACGATCGAGGGGACCTGGCTGGAGCAGTGCCTGGACCAGCTCTACGAGGAGCTGGAGGCCAAGGGCATCCGGCTCCGCCCCACGGTCTGGCTGGCGGAGGACTGGTTTGCGCCGTCGACCTCGGCGGGGTTCGCGATCCCGTTCTATCTGGCGCACCCGCGCCTGATGCGCCTGGAGCGAAAGCAGATCCTGGAGGTGGAGGGCGGCACGGCGGCCGAGTGCATGCGCATCATGCGCCACGAGACCGGGCATGTGTTGCAGCACGCCTATTTCTTCAACCGGCGGCGGCGCTGGCAGGAGCTGTTCGGCAAATCCTCGACCCGCTATCCCAGCCACTACCGACCCAACCCGACGAGCAAGCGATATGTCCAGCACTTGCGGCTCTGGTACGCGCAGGCGCACCCGGACGAGGATTTCGCCGAGACGTTCGCGGTCTGGCTCCGGCCGCGATCGCGCTGGCGGACCCGCTACGCGGGGTGGCCGGCGCTGCGAAAGCTGGAGTACGTGGACGAGCTGATGGCGGAGATCGGCTCGGCCCGGCCGATTCTGCGGAGCCGGGCGCGGGTCGACCCGCTGAGCCGGCATCGGATCACGTTGCGCCAGTACTATGAGGAGAAGCGCGCCCGATACTCCGGGGATTACCCGGACATTTACGACCGGGACCTCCGGCGCCTGTTCTCCGAGGATCCGCAGCGCCGGCGCCGCGGCACGACCGCATCCGCGTTCCTGCGGAGCAACCGCCGCTGGATCCGCCGGGCGGTGGCGCGCTGGACCGGCGAGTACGAACTGACGCTGGACATGGTGCTCTCCGAGATGATCGGTCGCTGCCGGGAGCTCCGCTTGCGCGCCATCGGTGCGGAGCGGGAGCTCCGAATGGACTTCGCCCTCCTGCTCACCGTCCACACGATGCACGCTCTGTACAGCCAGTCGCGCCGGGCCTGGATCGCCCTGTGAAGTCGGTACGCGTCCTGGCCCTGATGCATCCGACGCTGGTGCCGCCGGATTCCCTCGATGGTCACAGCGAAAAGGAGATCAACGAGTGGAAGACCGAGTACGACGTGGTCTCCACGCTCCGGCGGCTGGGGCACGAGGTCCGCGCGCTCGGGGTGCAGTACGAGCTGGCGCCGATCCGGGAAGCGGTCGAGGAATGGAAGCCGGACGTGGTGTTCAACCTGCTGGAGGAGTTCCACGGCGAGACCACCTACGACCAGAACGTGGTGAGCTACCTCGAGCTGCTCCGGGTTCCCTACACGGGATGCAATCCACGGGGCATGGTGATCGCCCGCGGCAAGGCGCTGTCCAAGAAGCTGCTGGCCTACCACCGGATCCGGGTGCCGGGCTTTGCCGTGTTCCCCCGGGGCCGCAAGGTGCGCCGGCCGCCCCGGCTGGGCTATCCCCTGATCGTCAAGAGCCTGATCGAGCACGCGTCGGTCGGTATCGCCCGCGCGTCCCTGGTCGACTCGGATGAGAAGCTGGCCGAACGGGTCGCGTTCGTGCACAGCCGCATCGGCACCGACGCCATCGCGGAGCAGTACATCGAGGGCCGCGAGCTGTATGTGGGCGTGCTGGGAAACACCCGCCTCAAGGTCCTGCCGACCTGGGAGCTCGAGTTCAGGAACCGGGTCTCGGGGACGCCCTTCATCGCGACCGAGCGGGCCAAGCACAACCTGGAGTATCAGGAGAAGTGGGGCGTGGTGCAGGGGCCGGCCGGCAACCTGCCCCCGGCGGTGGTGGCACAGGTGCCCAGGATCACCAAGCGGATCTATCGCACCCTGGAACTCGACGGCTACGCCCGCATCGATTACCGGCTGGGCGAGGACGGGGCACTCTATTTCCTCGAAGCCAACCCCAACCCCGAGATCGCCGAGCGCGAGGAGTTTGCCCAGGCCGCGCTCCATACCGGCATCGCCTACCCCGAACTGCTCGAGCGCCTGCTGCGGCTGGGGCTGCAGCGGGCGGTGGAAACGGAGCCCGTCCCCGACTGAAGTCGTTCCAGGACTGAAACGTCCGCCCGGGAACATGCAACGGTTCGTTTCCGTAGGGGGTCTAACCCAGACGTCACGGTTCAGACTTTCCTGGAGGCGTTTCGATGGCACGGTTCGGGCACCAACGCGGCCTGGCGCTAGCGGCTTTCCTGATGAGCGGACTTGCCGGAACCTCCTCGGCCCAGGAGAGCGGCACCTCGGGCCGCGCATCCGACTCCGCCTCGCCCCGTCACGCCGGGCACGGCACCGTGACGCCGTCGGTCCGGGCGTTGCCACGCGGCGAGCTCGCCATCCGGCTGGACGGTCGCCTGGACGAAGCGCCATGGGCCAATGCCCCGGTGGGCGACGGCTTTCGCCAGCAGCAGCCGAATGACGGCGAGCCGGCAACCCAGCGGACGGAGATCCGCGTGCTGTTCGACGACGAGGCGATCTACGTCGGGGCCCGCCTGTTCGATTCCGAAGGGGCGCGCGGGGTGCGGGGCCAATTGGTGCGGCGTGACCAGCACGCCTCCTCGGACTGGATCCAGCTGATCTTCGACACCTATCACGACCACATCGGCCGCACGGTCTTCGCCGTCAACCCATCCGGCGTGAAGCAGGACGCCGGCGCCGCGGCGCCCTTCGCGGATTCCTCCTGGGATCCGGTCTGGGAGGTTGGCACCTCGATCGACTCCCTCGGCTGGTCGGCGGAATTCCGGATTCCCTTCAGCCAGCTCCGCTTCACCCACGGCGCGGAAAACACCTGGGGGTTTCAGGTCTGGCGCACCGTCAACCGGCTCAACGAGATCTCCATGTGGTCCTACTGGGGCCGGTCCGAGGCCGGCGGGCCGCAGCTCTTCGGCCACATCGAAGGGCTCGACCCCGGTCCCAGCCAGCGGCGTACCGAGCTGCTCCCCTACGTGGTGGGCCGGATGCGTGCCCTCCGGCCTGGTCAGGACGGTGACCCCTTCTACGAGCAGCATGACGGCACCGTGCGCGGCGGGGCCGACCTCAAATACCGGCTCACCTCGAACCTGACCCTGGACGCCACGATCAACCCCGATTTCGGCCAGGTCGAGGTCGACCCCGCCGTGGTCAACTTGTCGGCCTTCGAGACCTTCTTCTCGGAACGACGGCCGTTCTTCATCGAGGGGGGCGGGATCTTCTCGTACGGCGGATTCAACTGCTACTTCTGCAGCAACGTGTCCAGCCTGAGCCTGTTCTACACCCGGCGCATCGGCCGTCAGCCTCAGGGCGCGCTGCCGAGCGGGACGGAGTACTCGGACGTGCCGGACGGCACCACCATTCTGGGCGCGGCCAAGCTGACCGGCCGCACCCGGAGCGGATGGTCGCTCGGAGTGCTGGATGCGGTGACCGGCCGCGAGAAGGCGCCGATCCTCAGCAACGACGTCCTGGGCGAGCACGAGGTCGAACCGCTGACCAACTACTTCGTGGGGCGCGCACGGCGGGACCTGAAGGGGGGGGATTTCCGGCTGGGCGGCATCGTGACGTCCGTCCGGCGCGACCTGGGCGAGCCGCTGCTCCGGGAGCGGATTCCCTCGCACGCGGAAGCGGCCGGCGTGGATTGGAGCTATGCCTGGGCCAACCGCCGCTACACCTTCGTGGGCAACCTGGCGGCCTCCAGCGTGAGCGGCGACGCCGCCGCGCTGGACCGGATCCAGCGCTCCTCGGCGCGGTACTTCCAGCGGCCCGACCGGGAGCAGGGCGGCAACGGCCTCTTCAGCGACGCCTACGACCCTTCGGCCACCGGCCTGCGAGGCTATGGCGGGTATGCGCGCCTGGCCAAGGAGGGCGGCGGGTGGCTCTGGGAAACCGCCGTCAACTTCCGGAGTCCGGGGTTCGAAGTGAACGACCTCGCCTTCCTGACGCGGGCGGACTACTTCTGGATGAACGCGAACATCTCGCGCCAACTCAACCAGCCGACCGGCTGGTACCGCTCGATGTTTCTGATTCTGGGCGGGCAGCAGCAATTCAACTACGACGGCGACCGCACCGACCTCCAGGGGCAGGTCTTCGCCAACGTCCAGTTCCTGAACTACTGGGGCGTCGGCGGCTTCCACATCCGGCGGCCTGAAGTGGACGATGACCGGGTGCTGCGCGGGGGCCCCGTCGTCCGCCGCCCGGCGTCCCAGTTCACCGCGCTCTGGGTGGAGTCCGATTCGCGAAAGCCGATCTCGCTCTACGCCGAGCTGGACGTGGGAAGCGACAGCGAGGGCGCCGACGACGTGTCGGTCTCCACCTCCCTGAACCTCCGGCCCGCGTCCAACGTGCAGGTGAGCTTCGCGCCGAACTGGGGGATCAACCGCAATCCGCAGCAGTACGTCCTGGGGGTGGCCGACCCGACCGCGACCGCGTTCTATGGCACGCGATACGTGATGGCGGATCTGCGGCAGGAGAATCTCAGCTTCAACACGCGGGTCAACGTGACATTCACTCCCACGCTCACCCTGGAGCTGTTCGCGCAGCCGCTGCTCTCCAGCGTGGATTACTCCCGGTTCAAGGAGTTCGATGCGCCACGCGGGCTCGGTAAGAGCGTGTACGGGGAGGATGTGGGGACGCTGACCGAGGTACGGAACGGGGCCGACCAGGTCACCACCTACCGAGTCGACCCCGATGGCCCCGGCGCCGCGGGCGAGTTCACCCTGGACAATCCCGATTTCAACTTCCGCTCCCTGCGCGGCAACGCGGTGCTGCGCTGGGAATACCGCCCCGGGTCCACCCTGTATCTGGTCTGGACCCAGGACCGCTCCAGCTTCGATCCCTTCCAGGACCGGCTCTCCCTGGGGAACGACCTGGACCTGCTCAAGGCGGCCAAGCCGGACAATATCTTCCTGGTGAAGGTGAGCTACTGGCTGAACTGGTGAGCCGGTGACGGGGGAGCCCGCCCAGCCCCGGATCCCCACTCCTCATTCCCCGCAGTAGTATTAGCGTGGCCCCACCATGCCACGCGACCTCCTTCCCCTCGTCCGCCAGACCCTCGCCGACCGGTATGCCGTCGAGCGGGAGATCGGGCACGGGGGGGCGGCCCGCGTCTTCCTGGCCCACACGCCCGAGGGCCGCAAGGTGGCCCTCAAGATCCTCCGCCCCGAGCTGGCGGTCACGGTCACCGCCGATCGCTTCCTGCGCGAGATCCGGCTGATTCGCAAGCTGGACCATCCCAACATCGCCGGGATTCTGGACGACGGCGAGCGGGACTGGCTGGTCTACTTCGTGATGCCGTTCGTGGAAGGGCCCTCCCTCCAGGCCTACCTGGCCAAGTACCGGCGCCTGGCCGTGGAGGACGCGGTGCGCCTCGCCCAGGATCTGCTGTCGGCGCTGGCCCACGCCCACGATCACGGCGTGGTGCACCGCGACGTCAAACCGGACAACGTCATGCTGGCGCCCAAGGGCGCGGTGCTGGTGGATTTCGGCATCGCGCGGGCCATCGCGCTCTCGGGCAGCGACCGGCTGACCCGCTCGGGGATCACCGTGGGCACCAGCTCGTACATGAGCCCCGAGCAGATCCTGGGGGTGACCGAACTGGACCTGCGGACCGACCTGTACTCGGCGGGGTGCGTGCTCTTCGAGTGCCTGGCCGGGCGGCCGCCCTTCAAGCATCCCAACGAGAGTCTGGTGCTGCGCCAGCACATGAACGACGCGCCACCCGACCTCCGGCAGTTCGCGCCGGATGTGCCGCCGGGCTACCGCACGGCGGTCCTGGGCGCCCTGGGGAAGCGAGCCGAGGACCGCTGGGCGTCGGCCAGGGAAATGCTCGACGCCCTGGGCGAAGGGGAGGAGGAATGACGCAGCCGAACACCGCTCGGCCCACCCTCCGTGAAGGTCAGTTCACCGAGGATGGGCTGCGGGCCCCGGCGCGGCTGGGCGTGGCGGGGCTCGCCCGTGACCGGCTCGCGACGGTGCGGGCCGCGCGGGTGGGGCTCGACGCGCCCGAGGATGCCGATGCCCTTCATGCCTTCCGGGTAGCGATGCGCCGCCTGCGTAGCGCGCTCCGGGGATATCGACCGCTGCTAGGCGATGAGATCAACCGCCGGCTGCAACGTCGGCTGCGGCGGCTGGGACGCTCGACCAGCGCCAGCCGCGATTACGAGGTCAAGCTCGACTGGCTCCGGCCGCGTGGCGCCAGCCTTCGGCCCCGCGACCGGGTCGGACTCCGCTGGCTACTGGAGCGGCTGGAATCGGAGAAGCGCAACGTCGACGCTACGGCGCGGGCCAGGATCGAGAAGCGCTTTGACTCCCGGATGGCCGCTCTCGAGGAGGGCCTGAGCGCGCTGGAGGCGGCCGCCGACCCCGACGACCTCTCCCTGGCCCTGGTCACGGCCCAGCGCCTGGCGGCGCTGCTGGTGACCTTCCGCCGCCGCTGGGACAAGGTACGCGGCATCGGCGACCAAGCGGAGGCCCATGCCCTGCGGATCGCGGGGAAGCGGATCCGCTACCTGCTCGAGCCGCTGGGCGCGGCGATCCCCGCCGCGGGGGAGGCCGTCGCGCGGTTCAAGGCGCTCCAGGACCTGACCGGCGAGATGCACGACGCCGACGTCCTGGCCAATAGCCTCGCCGCCGCAATGGAGGAGGCCGCCGCGGAGCGCGGGCAGCGCGTCGCCGACCGGCTCCGGGACTACGAGGCCCTGGACCGGGCGGCTTTGCGGCGCGAGCGCCGGCGCGACCCGATGCCGGGGCTGCTCGAGCTGGCCGACGCGGTGCGGCGAAGGCGCCAGTCCGCATGGGACGCGCTCGAGGCCGAGTGGCTCTCGCACAGCAGCGCGGGCACGGCCGCGGTCGTGGAGGAGACCATCGCCGCGCTGGAGCGCGTGGGACCGCGGGCCGGTGTGGAGATCGAGCGCAAATACCTGCTCCAGGGACTGCCGGAGCGTGCGGGGACAGTGCGGCCGCTCGAGATCGAGCAGGGGTATCTGCCGGGCGCCCTGATTCAGGAGCGGGTCCGGCAGGTGCGGGACGCCGAAGGCGTTCGCTGGCTCCGGACCATCAAGAACGGCACGGGCATCGTCCGTCACGAACTGGAAGAACCCACAACGGAGCAGGTGTTCACCGCGATGTGGCCCCTCACCGCGGGCCACCGGGTCCGGAAACGCCGCTACCGCATCGCGGACGGGAACTTCACGTGGGAAATCGACGAGTTCGCCGACCGGGAGCTGGTCCTGGCCGAGGTGGAGCTGGAGCACAGCGATCAGCAACCCGAGTTTCCCGCGTGGCTCGCGCCGTATGTGGTGCGCGAAGTGACCTCGGAGCCGGAGTACCTGAACGCCGCCCTGGCCCGATGACACGATTGGGCTGAGTCCTCAGCCCGTTTCCCCTAGTTTTCGGCTCCCTTCCGTCGAATCACCACACGCCGATTCTGCTGGCGGCCCTCCGTCGTTCCGTTGTCCGCCACGGGCTCTGTTTCCCCCTTGCCCACCCCTTCAAGCCGGTCGGCGGCAATGCCGTGCTCCGACAGATAGCTCGCCACCGCGCCGGCGCGGCGCTGCGAGAGTTCCAGGTTGTGGGCGTCGGCGCCGGTGCTGTCGGTGTGGCCCTCGATGATGACGCTGAGCTCGGCATGCGAGGCCAGCGACTCGCGCAGCTCCTCCAGCACCGGAGTCGATTCCGGCCGCAGCCGGTCCGAGTCCACGTCGAAGTGGATGCCGCGGGTGGTGAACACGCCGTCCTTCATCAGGGCGTCATAGAGCTTGTCCAGCCCGACGGCCACCACGATGTCGCTGATATAGGTCGGGAGCCGCTGGTTGCCGGCGACCCGGAAGGTGATCGCGTTGCCCCGGGTCAGGCTGACGACCGGGACCTGCGCGACCCGTTCGGTGCCCACGTACATGATGGCGTACTCCCCGTCCACCTGGAACTTGAGCGGGTTCATGGCGTCGACCATGGGCTGGCCGATCCGGAGGTTGGACACCGGGTTGCCGTGATGGAAGATCCCCGGCGAGTGGTACAGGCTCACGTAGTGGTCCGGGTAGCGGGAGAGCGCGGTCTCGATGGGGCTGAAGAACACGTTGGTGATCATGTTCGTGGCCCCCAGCTTCTCGGACCACTCCAGCGTGAAGTCGGGCGGCAGGGCCTGGTCGAACACCAGCTGGAACTCCGAGGCGCTCGCGACCTCGAGCACCTTGACCCCGTTCCGCTCCACGATCTGCATGTTGCCGCGCACGAACTTGAGCTGGCTGCCCGGAAACCTGCCTACCGGCTCGTTGCTGAAATCGGTGGCCAGCCAGACCTCCGTGCCGGGCACGAAATCGTAGTTGCGCCACACGCCCTGGCCCGGCTGCTGGGCGCTGTCGGCCTGGGCGGCGGCGGGTCGCGGAAGGGCAAACGCCATCAGGAGCAGCGCCGTGCAGGGCACCGGCAACCTTGCGGAAGTCCGCATGGAATCCTCCAACAGGTGAGGGGGCATCCCCGGCAGACCGGACGGCGCCGGGCGAGGAGGCAACGGGACCGGGAATATCCGCCCCAGCTCGTGCTCAGGCAACCGTCGGGGAGGTCTCCTCGGCGGCGGCGGGGGGAGCCGCGCGGGCGCGTTCGCGGAAGAGGGTGACGAACGCCGCTGCGCTGACCAGCCCGATCAGCGCCACGACGCGCCAAAGCGACCCGAAGTCCACGCCGCCATCGGCCATCGTGTAGCGCGCCTGAAGCCAGCCGCTGAGCGCGCCGCCCAGCACCGGGCCGCCGCCCAGAATCAGGATGCCGAAGACGGTCTGCGCGGAGTGGCGCACGTCGGGCGGCGCGACGCGATCGGTGTAGATGTAGGCCGCGGCGAAGAAGCACGCGTAGCAGACCCCGTGCAGCACCTGACTGCCAACCAGGATCGGGACGGGCAGGGTGGGCACGCTCCAGATCATGTAGCGTACGAAATACGCCGCCGCGCCGATGGAGATGACCGTTCGGAAGCCGGTGCGCGCGAGCACGGCCCCGAGCGCCGCCATGATGAAGATCTCGCTGAACTGCCCGATCGTCATGGCGGGACCGATCTGGCTGTCGAGCAATCCGAGGTTGGAGAAGAAAGGCGCCGTCTGGAGGAAGTACACCTGGTGGATCACGCTGATCGGCAGGCTCACGGCGACCAGCACGGCGAAGGACCGCTCGCGCAGCAGGCCGAAGGCTTTGGCAAAGGCCAGCGGCTCCACGGCGTTCCGCCTGGGGGGCGTGTGCGGCAGGGCCAGGCAGTAGATCGCGTAACCCCAGGAGATCAGGGCCGAGAAGCGGAGCGAATCCGCCAGCCGCGCGGTGACGTTGGGGAGTTCCGGTCCGGTCAGGAACGGCGGCATGGCGCCGAGCTGGAGATCCGATTGCAGGTAGATCATGGGGAAGATCCAGCTCACCGCGATCCACCCGATGGTGCCCCAGACCCGCACCCTGGGGAACCCCTTCTCCGGGTCGCCCAGATTGGCGAACGCCACGGAGTTGGAGAGCGCCAGGGTCGGCATGTAGACGACGCTGTAGGCGATGGACAGCCAGAGCCAGGCGCCGTAACCGGTCTGGCTGGCCGTGACCCACTTGACCACGCCGCCGACGGCCAGCAGCAGGGCAAGAAACCGCTCGGCGCTGAAATAGCGATCGGCGAGCTGGCCGGCGATGAAAGGAGACGCCACCGCGCCGATGGAACCGGCCAGCCCGAGGATCATGCCGATCTGGGCGCCGCTGAAGCCGAGGCCGCCCTCCGCCGGACTCGCGGAGAGGTAGCGGGCCGCGAGCGGGAGCCAGGCGCCCCACACGGCATACTGCAGAAACATCATCAGGGAGAGGCGGCCGACGGCGTTCTTGGGCATCAGGGGTTCCTGAGGGAGGTCGCCGGCGGCGGGGGCTGCCGGATCGGGGTGCCAGAGCGCGGACCTGCCGAAACCCGTCTAGAATCCGGCCTGACGTCATAATCCGCAAGGGCACCCTGCATCGCCTTGCCCTGCGCCCCCGCCGGGCTAATGTTCGGTCGGGAGGCGGTACCATGACGTTGCACCCGACGCCAAGCGAGCCCCTGGCCCCGGTTACGGCACAACCGCGGGACGATCAGATCGACGTCTTCGGGATGACGCACCCGGGGCTTCGCCGCCGCGAAAATCAGGATCATTTCCTGCTCTGTTCCCTGCACAAGACCATGCGGGTCCGTGGCAGCAGCCTGCCCAACCCCGAGCTGCTGGAGATTCCAAGCGAGCGGCTGGCCTTCTTCGGTATGGTGGCCGACGGCGTCGGTGCCACGGAAGGGGGCGAGGCCGCCAGCCGGGCGGCGATCGAGGCGGTGGCGGCCTACGCCACTCACGCGATGCGCTGCTACTATGGCGGCGACCCCGAAAACCACGAAGCGTTTTTGCACGCGCTGGGGCAGGCCGCACGGGATTGTCAGGAGACGGTGCTGGCCCGGGGACGGGAGCACCCCGAATACCGCGGGCTGGCCACCACGCTCACCATGGGCATCGGGGTCTGGCCCTGGGTCTACGTGTTGCACATCGGGGACAGCCGGATGTATCGCCTCCGGGGCGAGCGGCTCGAGCGGCTGACGCGCGACCAGACCATGGCGCAGGAGCTGGTCGACAGCGGCGTGCTGCCGCCGGAGCGCGCCGCCCACAGCCGCTTCGCCAACGTGCTCGCCAGCTCGCTGGGCGGGGAGTTGCAACCCGACCTGCTGCGCTTCGACAACGAGCCGGATGACGTGTTCCTGCTCTGCACCGATGGACTGACTCACCACGTGAGCGACGAGGCGATCCGCGAGCGCCTGCTGCGGATGACCTCCGCGGAACAGGTCTGCCGCGCCCTGGTCCAGGACGCGCTGGACGGCGGCGGTTCGGACAACGTCACCGTGGTGGTGGGACGTGCCGTGGTCGGACGGAGGTCGCCCCCATGACCATGACGACGCCCTCCGAGGCCGCGACCCGCAAGCCGCGCGACGACGAGCTCGACCTGTATGGCGTGACCCATGCCGGCAAGGTACGCAAGGAGAACCAGGATCACTTTCTCTTCTGCACCCTCCACAAGACCATGCGGGTACACGGCACCAGTCTGCCGACGCCGGAGCTGCTCGAGATGCCGAGCGAGCGGCTGGCTTCCCTCGCGATGGTGGCGGATGGGGTCGGCGGCACCGCCGGCGGCGAGGCAGCGAGCCGCGGAGCCCTGGAGATCATTGCGACCTACGTCACCCATACCATGAAGGCGTATTACGGCACCGATCCGGCGGCCGACCCCGCGGAGCTGCTGGACTGCCTCCGCAGCGCCGCCCAGACCTGTCACGAGCGGATCAGCGCGCAGGCCGCCGCCCGAACCGACCTCAGGGGCATGGCCACGACCCTGACGCTGGCCATGGTGACCTGGCCCCGGGTCTTCGTGCTGCATGTCGGCGACAGTCGTTGCTACCGCTTCCGGGGCAGCGAGGGCCGGCTCGATCGGCTCACGCGCGATCAGACCATGGCCCAGGACCTGGTGGATGCGGGGGCGCTGCCGCCCGAGCGGGCGCCCAGCAGCCCGTTCTCGAGCATCCTGTCGAGCGCGATCGGCGGCACCACGTCAGTCCCGGAAGTGGGCGTGTTCGACATGACGCCGGGCGATGTCATCCTCTTGTGCACCGACGGCCTCACCCGTCACGTCTCCGATGAACGGATCCGTGACGCCCTGGCGGCGCTGCAGTCGAGCAAGCAGGTGGCCGACGATCTGCTCCAGGCCGCCCTGGACGACGGCGGCAAGGACAACGTGACGGTCTTCATCGGGCGGGCGGTGGTCCCGGCCTAGCGCCTCCGGGCCCGCGGCAGCCGGCGGCCCCCCCTGGCCACGTCCGGCACAAAACGGTCGATGTCGGCGGGCGGGAAGTCCAACGTCTTCCCCTTTTCCGCGCTCTGATAGGCCGTCATCAGCAGCTTCACCACCTCGAGCCCATCCTCCAGCGTGAGCAGCGGTTTCTCCTTGCCAAGGAACGCCCGGACGAAGTGGCGGTTCTCGGCTTCGTATCCATACACCGCCCCCTCGTTGGCGACGACCGGCATCACGCCGGTCTCCGCGTTCTGTTTCTCCACCAGGTCTTCCCCGGCCTTGCCGGCCACTTCCCGGCTGAAGAAGAGTTGCAGCCCGCTGTCGAGCGTGTTCCACTTCATGGAGTACTCGGGCCCGAGCAGCTCGGCGGAGAGCCTGAGGCCGGCGCCGACGAAGCTCCACGAGGTCGTGGCCTCTCCCAGCACGCGGTAGCCGTCGACGGTCTCGAACTCGATCATGACGCTGGCAAAATCCTCGGTTGGCTCCTTGCCGTAATCCACTTCCGGCCCCATCGACGCCTTGAGGCGCTGGACGTACTCGGGCCGGGTCCACTTGAGGCTCGCGATGTGCCCGGTGATCCGCACCGGCTTCACGGTCCTGAGCGACGCGCCCGGCTTGGTGAGCAGGTGCCGCACCACCAGCGCCGAGTGGCACATCATGTCGTTGAGCACGCCGCCCCCTTGCAGAGCGCCGCGCCAGAACCACGGGGAATGCGGCCCGGCGTGCTCTTCCGCGGCGCGGGCCAGGTAGGGGCGCCCGGTGAGCGAGGCGCCACGGGCCCAGAGCAGTTCCTTGCCGCGTTCCACCTGCGGCGAGAAGCACTGGTTCTCCAGATAGCCGTGTTTGAGCTTCGCCTTGCGCACCAGTTGAAGCGCGTGCTGACCCTCGGCGACGTTCCGGGCCAGCGGCTTTTCGCAGGCGACGCCGATGAGCCTTGCGCGGCCGCGAATCACCGGCTCGACCAGCTCTTCCAGGTTCTCGATCCGGGCCTGATTGGGTCCCGAGATCCAGATCGCGTCGATGGCCGGGTCCTCGACCATCTCGGTGATGGAGCGGTACGCCTTGCACCGGCCGATGTCGAGCTTCCGGGCATAGGCGGCGGCGCTCTGGGCATTCCTGCGATTGGGGCTCCACACACCCAGGACGTCGGCGTCGCGAATGCCGGTCCAGGAGAGCATGTGAAAGCGGGCGTTGAAGCCGCTGCCGATGAAACCGACGCCGAGACGGGAGTTGGACATGAGGGTCAGGGGTGCGGGCAGAAGGACCGAAAAACGAGCAGGGGACGAAACGCCATAAGCTATTGCGCCACAGAGGAATGGGCCAGGCCGAAGGGAGCCTCGGGCGTACTTCTTGCGCCGTTGGGAGCGCATCGGACATCGGCCCGCACCCGGCCCCTGTCACAGCCAGGGGGTCCGTGTCATCTCCACCATGGGACGGCTGGTTCCGTTCCATCACTTCACCATTGGAGCGACAACGTGAATCGATCCACACTCACGGCCACGGTTGTGGCCCTCGTTGCTACCGGCGCGGCGTGCTCGGGCGAGCGGATCGGCGGACCCAACAGCGAAACCGACGGGGACGTCCGGTTCAAGATCCACCAGGAGGGGATGGCGTCCGCGGTGCTCGCGTCCTCGCCCATGGCGGGGAGCGTCGCGCTGACGCAAGTTCAATCGATCGAGGTCACCCTGACCCGAATCGAAGCCCTCCGAAGCACCGAGGGTGAGGAAGGCGGAGAGGAAGGCGAGGGGAGCCCCTGGGTGAGCATCGAGCTGGGCGCCCCCGTGACCCTCGACCTGGTCCTGCTGCCGACCACGCCGGAAGAGGCGATCACCCTGGCGACGGGCAGCCTGGAGGCGGGGACGTATTCCAACCTGCGGTTCTACGTGACGGACGCGGCCATGACGTTCTCGGAGGACGTGTCGATCGGTGGCGGCCCGGTGGCCCAGACCTACGCGGCTGGGACGGCGTACCCGTTCCGCATCCCGGGCCCGATGGACACGCGGTTCATGGTGCCGACAGCTTCTTTCGAAATTGGCGCCGGCGGGGCGACGGAAATCGATCTGGTCTTCGACGCCGCTCTCTCGGTTCAGGCCGTGATCGCAACGCCGTTCTTCCTGCTCATGACGCCCGTGCTGGTGGCGCAGGTGGACGACGATCCTGATGCCTGAGGCGCGGCCTGGGTCCTTGCGGGAAGAGGGAGCCCCGTCGTGGTTCGGCCGAGCTTGAGGGTGGAGGCCGGGCCGGGCGGGGCTCCCTCGTCCGCGGACGACGTGGACCTGGTGGAGCGTGCGCGGCTGGGGGACCCCGAGGGATTCCGCGGGCTGGTCCAGCGACACCAGGGGCGCTTGTACCGCTACGCCCTTCGCATGAGCGGGGACGAAGACACCGCCATGGACCTGGTCCAGGCGGCCTTGATCCGCGCCCATGACCGGCTCAGGCAGTGTCGCGACCCCTCGAAGTTCGGCAATTGGGTTCTGGCCATCCTGTGTAACGGTTGCCGTCACCACCTCCGCCGAGGTCGCACCCGGCTTCCGCTGGCGGCTTCGCCGCTGGAATCCCTGACATCGATCGAGAGCCCGGCACGCGACCTGGAGCGGCAAGACCTGCGCGCCGCTCTGAGTCGCGCCCTTGCCGTCCTGCCCGCCGAGCAGCGCGAGGCGTTCCTCCTGCGCCATATGGAGGGGATGTCGTACGAGGACATGGTACCGGTCACCCGGGTTTCGGCGTCGGCGCTCCGGCAGCGCGTCCACCGGGCGCGCGAGGAGCTGAGCAGACTGTTGAAGGAGATCGTGTGATGGATTCCCAACTGCAGCAATACCTCGACGGAGCACGGTCGCGGGAAGCCTTGTCGGCGGAGGACCGCCGGGAGGCCGACCGCTGGGACGCCCTCGCGGAGGCGCTCCGGCAGGAACCGCGAGTTCCCCCGTGGCTGGAAGGACGCGTCATGCAGGCGCTGCTGCCGCGGGTCGTGACACCCCGCTGGCGCCGGATGGCCCGCGCACTCCTCGCCCCGCGTGAGGTGACGCTCAGCATCCGGCCGCTTCTGGTGGCCGGGGCCGTCGCCCTGGCCGCGATCTGGGTGCTGCGGCCCGCCGCGCCGTCCCCGCCCGGCGCCGGGATCTCGACCGCGGCGGGCGACGGGCGGGTTCTGGTCCAGTTCAGCTTCGAGTCGGCGGGCGCGCGGAGCGTCGCCGTGGCCGGCGAGTTCAACAACTGGGAACCCCAGCTCACCCTGCTCAACGATCCGGACGGCGATGGGCTCTGGACGGCGCTGGTGCCGCTCGCCCCCGGCGTGCACCAGTACATGTTCGTCGTTGACGGGGTGGAATGGGTGGCCGACCCGCGCGCCGAACGGTTCGTGGCCGACGGGTTCGGGCGCGACAACGCGGTGCTCACGGTGAGCGGCTCGGCGAGCACGCTCTGAGCCAGTCGATGCGCATCGCCCTGGCCCTCTGTTTCGCGCTCTCGCCGGGCCAAGCCGCGGCGCAGCGCAGCGGCCTCTGGCTCGATGCCGGCGCCGGCGAAGCCCGGCTGTCCACGTCCACCAACGAAGCCCCGCTCCGCTATGGCACCCTGGGCCTCCGCGGCGTCTGGGACCCGAGGGGGCCGTGGCTGGTTCGCGGGCTGGCGGGGCTGGGACGCGGCAGCGACGAGCTGGGTGGCGCGGGCTGGTGGCTGGGCGAGGCCGGCGTTGCGGTCTTGCCCCGCCTCGGCGGGACGACGCTCGGCCTTGCGATCGACGGGTGGGCCGTCCGCTACGACCAGGATCTGCTGTACTCGGCGCGTGGCGCGCGGCTGACGCCCACGCTCGAGTGGCGAGCCGGACCGCTCGCCGTGCGGGCCCGCGGTGAAGGGATCATCGGCCGCTGGCGACTGAAGAGCGAACGCCGCCGCGGCCCGCCGGCCAACGTGCCGGTGCCGATCCCCGTCCCCCCGGCCGAGGAGGAGGTCGCCGAAGCGACGCTCTCGATGGTTGGCGGCGCGCTGGACCTGGTATATGCCACGGGGCCGGGGTGGGTTCGGCTCAGTCCCGGCGCGTACCGCGCCCGCGGCCGGGTTGCCGAAGCATGGCAGCACCTGGCCGAAGCCGAGGCCGGGCTGGCGCTCGGCCCGGTGACGCTCGCGGCCGGCCCGCGCTGGGTGTCGCGGGTCCCGCTGGGTGAGGAGTCGCGCCGCCAGGAGTGGGGCGCACGGGCCCGGGCCCGCCTGGCGCTCGATCCCGCCTGGGCGGTGACCGCTCAATACGACAGCCGGCCCTGGGATCCGGTGCACGCCGTCCTCCAAGGCGCGAGCTTCCATCTCGGTGTGGAGTGGCGCTGGCTCCCGCCCGCCCGCCGGGGCCCGCCGGTGGCGGAGCTCGGTCCGGCCGGGTCCCAAGGGCGCAGCGTTCGCTTCCGGCTGAAAACGGCCGGCGCGGAGCGGGTCGAGCTGATCGGCGACTTCTCGGATTGGCGCCCCCTCCGGATGACCCGGAGGGGCGACGTATGGGAAACCGAGGTGATGCTCCCACCCGGCACGCATCAGTTCGCCTTTCTGGTGGATGGCGGGTCGTGGACAATTCCCGATCACGCCCCCGGCATCGTGGAGGACGGCTGGAACCGGCGCAATGCAACGCTGGTGATCCCGGAGCGGCCCCAATGATCGCGAGGGTGATCAGACGGCTGAGGAGCGCGGGCCTCGTCGTGGGGGCCTTGGCGGTCGCGCCCAGCCCCGTGGGCGCCCAGTCCCCCGAGGCTGCCCGGCTGGAGAGCGTCCGGGCGCAGGTCAGCGCCGAGGTCGGCCGGGCCCTGGTGGAGCTGACCGCCCAGGCCGAGCGGCGCGGTCTCCCGACCGAGCCGCTGCTCAACAAGGCATTGGAGGGTACGGCCAAGCGGGTCCCCTCGCCGCAGATCCTGACGGCGCTTCGCCAGGTGCTGGACGACCTGGGAAGCGCCCAGGCGTTGCTCGAAGGCTCGGCGTTCTCCGGACCGCAGGACGTGGCGGCGGTCGCGGTCGCGCTGCGGCGCGGCGCGCCGCCCGAGGCCGTACGGCGGCTCAGCCTCGGCGCGCCGGTGGGCGAGCCCATCGGCGCGACCGTTCACGCGCTGGCGGACCTCATGCAGCGCGGCGTGGACGACCGCGACGCGCTGCGGCTACTGCTGACCTGGCGCACCCAGGGAGGGGACGCGGGACAACTGCGGCAGCTGCCCGCCGCGGTGGACCTCATGCTGCGCCAGGGATCGCTCCCCACCCAGGCCGCCGCCGCGATCGAGGCTGCGCTCCGGGCCGGGCGATTGCCGGCCGGCCTCGGACCACCCGCCGGTGCGGGTCCGCCGACCGGCCGGCCCTGAAGCTCGCCCCCGTGCCGGCAGGCGTGGGCCGGGACGACGCGGACCGGGGCGGGGCGGGGATCGGAGGGACGCCGCGGCTTCTGGCCAGGGCGGGGTCCGGGCGGTATCGTCCGAAGCAGGTTACGGTATGCCCATCCTCCCGCTCCCCCGGCGCCGCGCCCGTCTCCGTTTCGGGCTTCTGGCAGTCGCGCTCGTGCTGGCGTGCCGCGACGACGAAATCGCGCCGCCCTTGCCGCGGGCCCAGGGGACGTGGGTGGACTCGCTGCCCGTCGTGCCCCCGTCCACTATCGACCTGCCGGTCCGCTACGACCTCGGCCCGGCGATGGCCTGGCTGGAGTCGCGCGTCCCGCGACGCCTGGGCGATCTGCGGACCCGGCATCAGGTTCCGGGCAACGGGAGGGTCTCCTATACGTATGCGGTCAGCCGCGCCCCGTTCCGGGTCGGGTTCCGCGGCCGCACGGCCTCCCTCGCCGCCATGGTCTCGTATCAAGGCCGCGGTTGGTACAATCCCCCGGTGCTGCCGGCGGTAAGCGGCTCGTGCGGCACCAGCGGGACTCCGGTACGCGCGCGCCTGGTGATCGAGACGACCGTGCGGCTCACCGACAACTGGCAGCTTCGCCCACGGACCCGGGCGCGGGCCGAGCCGTTCAGCGAAGAGGACCGCGACCGATGCGACGTCACGGTCGCGCGGATCGACATCACAGGCCGGGTGCTCGAGGCGGCCCGCAGCGCGCTGCAACAGGAACTGTCGGAGTTCGACGCCCGCTTGACCGCGTACGACCTGAAGCTGCAGGCGCAGGAGGTGTGGGACCTGCTGCAATCGCCGCTTGCCCTGACCGACAGCCTCTGGCTCGCGATCAATCCGGTCGGTGTGCGGATCGGGACCCTGCGGACGGAGGGAGACACCCTGGTGACCAACGTGGGGCTCACGGCGCAGCCCCGCGTCGTGGGTGGCGCACGCCCGCAGCCTACCGCGCGGCCGATGCCGCCGCCGGACGATTCGGTGGGTTCGGCCTCGGGCCTCAATCTCCTGACCGAGGCGCGGATCTCCTACGCCGTGGCCGGCGCCGTGCTGAGCCGGGAGTTGGCAGGTGACCGGATCGACGTGGCCGACCGGACGCTGGTCATCGAAGGCATCGAGCTGCGGGGCGTCGGTGACGGCCGGGTGGCGGTCGGGTTGCGGATGAGCGGACCGGCGCGCGGAACCCTGTACGCCGTCGGCACGCCCGTCCTCGACCCGATCACCCTCGACCTGACGATGCCCGACCTGCGCTACGACGTGGCGACCCGCAACCTGCTGGTCGGGACGCTGGCCTGGCTCGCCGAGGAGAAGATCGAGACCTTCCTTCGGACCAGGGTGCGGATCAACCTCGCCGGCGTCCTGGACGACGGCCGGCGGCTGCTGCAAAAGGAGTTGAATCGGAAGCTGGCGTCCGGCGTGCGGCTCTCCACCCAGGTCGATCGCTTGGAGATTCTCGACCTCCAGGGCGCCCCCACCGCGCTGATTGTGCGGGCGATGGCGCTGGGTCAGGGAGAGCTGGTGCTCAATCTGCGCCCGGCAACGCGATAGGCAGGGTCAGCCGGGCCACACAGCCCGGCGTGTCGTTCCGGTTGCTGAGCGCCAGCGTGCCGCCGTGGGCCTCCGCGATCTGGCGGCTCAGCACCAGCCCGATGCCCGACCCGCCGGGTTTGGTGGTGAAGAAGGGCGTGAAGAGGTTGGCGGTTTCGGAGAGCCCCGGGCCGTCGTCTTCCACGGCCACCTCGACCGCGCCGTTGGCCAGCACCCACCCCAGCCGAACCCCTCCGCCGGTCTCCAGCGCCGCATCCGCACCGTTGTTCACCAGATTGATCAGCAATTGCTCCAGCTGATCGGGGTCGGCCTGGACGGTCACGTCGGGCCCGGGGCGGAGCCCCACGTCGAGCCGGGTCTCGAGCCGCGCGACGCGCCGCGCCAGCTCGCCGAGGTTGACGGCGGCAAGCTGCGGCCGAGGCAGCCGCGCCAGCCGGGCGTAGGCGCTCATGAACCGGCTCAGCGCCTCGGAGCGCGAGGCGATCACCGTCAGGCCCCGTTTGAAATCCTCGTCGGTGGAGGCGTCGACCCCCCGCCCCAGCGCCTCGTCCAGGCTCCGCGCGATCGACTGGATCGGGGCCAGGGAGTTGTTGATCTCGTGGCCCAGCACCCGGATGATGCGTTGCCAGGCCAGGCGCTCTTCCTCGCGCAGCGCGCGGCTCAGATCGGTGAGCACCACCAGTTGATGGGGACGGCCCTCCTCGCGGAAGGCGGTGCGGCGGATCTCCCAGCGGCCCAGCCGGCCGCCGAAGGCGATGTCGGCGGTGCGCGGGGTCTCGCCCACCAGGCCCTGCCCCAGGCCCAGCTCCTGCGCCGTGCGTCCGAGCATCCGGGCGGCGGGCTGGCCCAGCACCCGCTCGCCGGCGCGATTGACCAGGCGGAGCCGCTGCTCGTCGTCAAAGGTGAAGATGGCCACGTCGACTTCCGCGATCACGCTGCGGAGCAGCGCGGTCGCCTCCAGCGCACCCAGCCGCTGGTGCTGGAGCAGGTCGACCAGCTCGTTCACCTCCCAGAGCGCCAGACCCAGCGCGTCGGCGGTGCGGCCGCCGCGCGCCCGGCTGGAGAAATCCCCTTCGCGCAGGGCGGCGACCAGGTTGGCGATGGTTTGGAGGGGGCGGGCGACGTGCTCCGGAATCAGCAGGGCGGTGACCAGCCACCAGCCGACCACCAGGATGGTCAGCGTCCAGCGGATGTCCGCCCAACCCTCGCGGGTCCAGAGCAGCACCATCGCCAGGACCACCGCCGGGAGGCCCGCCAGCAGGGCGCGGAGCAGGATGCGCCGCTCGTGCGTCATCCCGCGCACCGGTCAGAGGTCGTGGCGTTGCAGCCGGCGGTAGAGCGCGCTGCGGCTCACCCCGAGCCGCTTCGCCGCGTCGCTCACGTTGCCGCCGGCCTGGTCGAGCGCGCGCTTGATCAGCCACTGTTCCGCGTCGGAGAGCGTCATGTCCTCCAACGGTTCGCCGCCGGCGTCGCCCATGCCGAGCGCCAGGTCGGCGGGCGACACGGCGTCGCCCCGGGCCAGCAGCACCGCCCGCTCCACCACGTGGCGCAACTCCCGGACGTTGCCGGGCCAGGGATGCCGCACCATCGCGTCGAGCGCGGCGGGCTCGAAGCCGGAAAGCGCCTTGCCGTAATGCCCGCTGAAGCCCGCCAGGAAATGGGCGGCCAGCAGCGGAATGTCTTCCTTGCGCTCGCGCAGCGGGGGCAGCCGGATCTCCACGGTGTTGAGCCGGAACAACAGGTCCTCCCGGAAGCGTCCTTCGGCGACTTCCTGTCGCAGCTCGGCGTTGGTGGCCGACACCAGCCGCACGTCGACGCGCCGAGCGCGCGAGGAGCCGACCCGCTCCACTTCCATGGTCTCGAGCACCCGCAGCAGCCGCACCTGCTGGGTCAGCGAGATGTTGGCGATCTCGTCCAGGAAGAGCGTGCCCTGGTCGGCCAGCTCGAAGCGGCCGACCCGGTCCGTTTTGGCATCGGTGAAGGCGCCCTTCACGTGGCCGAACAACTCGCTCTCGAAGACCCCCTCGGCCAGCCCGCCGACGTTGACCGGCACGAAGGGCCGGCCGGCCCGGGCCGATGCCGCGTGCATCCGGCGGGCGGCGACCTCCTTGCCGGTGCCGTGCTCCCCGGTGATCAGCACCGGCGCGTCGGAGGCGGCGACCCGATCCATGAGGTCGATGACCGGCGCCATCGCCCGCGACTGGGCGAGCATGGGCGGGGCGCCGTCGCCGCGGAGGATCCGGTTCTCGCCCTCCAGCCGCGCGGCCCGGCGGAGGGCGCGGCCCAGAGTGACCTGGGTGCGGAGCGTGGCGAGCAGTCGCGGGTTGTCCCACGGCTTCTCGACGAAATCCCGCGCGCCGCGCCGCATGGCTTCCACCGCGCGGTCCACCGAGCCCCAGGCTGTCATCACCACGACCGGCAGCGTGGCGTCGAGCTGCTGGAGCCGGGCCAGCAGGTCGAGCCCTTCCACCCCGGACGTGGTGTCACGCTGGTAGTTGAGATCCATCAGGACCGCGTCGAACTCCCCGGCCTCCGCCGCGGCCAGGACGCCGGCGGGAGAGGTCACCATCTCGGTTTCGTACCCCTCCACTTTGAGCAGCATCCGGAGCGCTTCCAGAATGTCGCGCTGGTCGTCGGCGATCAGGACCCGGGGGGCGGTGTCGTTCGGTGTCATACCGCGGGGAATGTACTGGCTCAAGGGCGCAGAGGCTCGGAGGCCGCCCTTCCTACCCCCCTCGCAGCGTCACCATCGGATCCACCCGCGCGGCACGGGTGGCCGGAATCGCGCAGGCGGCCAGCGCCGCGGCCCCGAGCACCAGCAGCACCGCCGCGTACGTGGCCGGGTCGGTGGTCGTGACGCCGAAGAGCATGCTGCGGAGCAGGCCCGCGAGCGGCACCGCCGCCAGGAGACCGACGGCCGTCCCGATCGCCACATCGCGCATCCCCTGCCCCACCACCATGCCCACCATCGCACGCGGCCCTGCGCCCAGCGCGAGCCGGATGCCCAGCTCCTGGGAGCGCGACGCCACCGCGCTCGACAGCACGCCGTAGACCCCGACGCCCGCGAGCGAGAGCGCCGCGACGGCGAAGACGGCGAGCAGGATCATCGTGAATCGCCGGTCGCCCAGCTGTTCGGCCAGGGCGGCCGGGATGGCGGTCGCGGCAAAGGTGGCGACCCCGCGGTCCACGCTCCAGAGACCCTCGCGCACCCGTTGCAGGGCGGCCGACGGGTCGCCCTCGGTCCGCACCACCAGGCTCAGCGCCGAGATGTAACCCTGCCGCAGGGGCACATACATGGTGGGCTGCACGTCCTGGTCGAGGCCGAGGAACTTAACCTCGCCCACCACGCCGACGATCTCCCGCGGACGGCCGAAGATGCTGATCGAATGTCCGATGGGCTCCCGGTCGCGGAAGTAGCGCCGCACGAACGCCTGGTCCACGATCGCCACCAGCCCAGAGATACCGCGGTCGGCGCCGGTGAAATTACGGCCGCCCATCAGCGGCACCCCGGCGGTGGGGAAGTACTCCTCGTCCACCGGACGGTAGCGGGCCTCCTCCTCCTCGCCCGGCACAGGGGCCGGATCGCCCACCACCGTGACGCGCGTGGTCCAGCCGGGATCGATCGGGCTGTTATGACCGAAGGACGCGGAGCGGACGCCGGGGATGGCCGTGACGCGGTCGAGCACCTGGGTGGTGTAGCTCTGCAGCGCCGGCCACTCGAAGATGGGCCAGCCCTGCGGCGCTGGATACCGGGCGGCCGGCAGCGCCACGTTCATGGAGAGCAGGCCGCTCGACTGGTACCCCGGATCCACCGAGGACAGCCGGTCCAGGCTCCGTACCAGAAGGCCCGCGCCCACTACCAGCACCACGGCGAGGGCCACCTCGCTCATCACCAGCAGCCGGCGCGCGCCGGAGCCGATCCGGCCCGCCAGCCGCCCGCCCTCCCGCAGGGTCGCCTGCAGGTCCTTCCGGGCCAGGCGCACGGCGGGCGCCAGCCCGAACAGCAGGCCCGTCGCCGTGGCGCAGAGCAGCGCGAAGAGCAGCACCGGCCCATCCAGGCCCGCCTCCTCCAGGCGCGGGATGTCCGAGGGAGCGAGCGCGAGCAGCCCCGCCACCCCGAACCGCGCGACGATCACGCCGAGGGCGCCTCCAACCACCGCGATCGTCGCGCTCTCCACCATGAGCTGCCGCGTCACCCGCCGCCGTCCCGCACCCAGCGCGGAGCGGACCGCCAGCTCGCGCGTCCGCGCCGGGGCCCGGGCCAGCAGCAGGTTGGCGACGTTGACGCAGGCGATCAGCAGCACCATCCCGGTCGCGGCGAGCAGCAGCAGCAAGGCCGGCTCGATCTCGCGGACCAGCTCGTCGGTGAGCGGCGTGACGAACGCGCCCCGGCCCCGGTTGTCGGCGCTGTATTCCTGCTCCAGCCGCGCCATGATACCGGACATCTCGGACTGGGCCGAGGCAAGGTCGACCTCGTCCCGCAGGCGGCCCAGCACCAGGGTGCCGTGCCGGCCGCGGAGCAGATCGAGCGGCTGAAAGGCATAGGGCTGCCACAGCTCGTCGGCGAATCCGGGGATCCGGGCCTCGACGGGCATCACGCCGATCACCGTGAACGGCTCGTCGTCGAGCGTGATCCGGCGCCCCACCACGTTCGGGTCGGCGCCGAACCGGGTGCGCCACAGCCCCTCGCCCAGGAGCACCACCTGGTCCTCCCCCGGCTGCTCGTGCTCCGGGGTGAAGAGCTGCCCCACGATCGGGCTCACGCCCAGCATGGCGAACCACGAGGCGGTCACCCGCGCTGTGTTGAGCCGCGCGGGTTCGCCGTCCCCGATCAGGTTCCGGCTCACGGGCGTGCGCGCAGCGAGGTGCTGGAAGCTGGTGGCCTGCGCCTTCCAGTCGATGTAGTCGGGCGCGGACGCGTACTCGCGGTCGGTGCCGCGCAGCCGGTCGTTCTGGTACACCATGACCAGCCGCTCGGGCTCGGGGTACGGGAAGGGCCGAAGCAGCACCGCGTTGACCACGCTGAAGATCGCCGTGGTGGCGCCGATGCCGAGCGCCACGGTGAGCGTGGCGACGGCGGCGAATCCGGGGTTTCGGCGCAGCAGGCGCAGCGCGTGGCGCAGGTCAGTCATGGCGCAGGGTCTCCCGTCAACTGTGCGCGGCGGGCTCCTCGATCTGGGTGACCCAGCCGTCGAACAGGTGGACGATGCGCCGCCCGTAGGCGGCCCATTCCGTATTGTGGGTGACCTGGATGATGGTGGCGCCCTGCTCGTTGAGCGTGCGCAGCAGGTCCATGATCATCTTGCCGTGGGAGGAGTGCAGGCTGCCGGTGGGCTCGTCGGCGAGCACGACCTTGGGCTCGCCGATCACGGCGCGCGCCACGGCGACCAGTTGCTGCTGGCCGCCCGAGAGCTGGCTGGGGTAGAGGTCCTTCTTGCCCACGATCTGGAAGCGGTCGAGGGAGTCGGCGACGATGGCCTGCCGTTCGCTCTTGGGCACGTCACGGTAGGAGAGCGGAAGATCCAGATTCTCCGCGACGGTGAGGTCGTCCAGCAGGTGGTACTGTTGGAAGATGAAGCCGACGTAGCGCCGGTTGAGGTCGGCGCGCTGCCGCGGCTTGAGGCCGTGCACCGCGTTGTCGTAGAACCAGTACTCGCCCTCGAACTCGCCGTCCAGCATGCCGAGGATGCTGAGCAGCGTCGTCTTGCCGGAGCCGGACGGGCCGACGATGGTGACGAAGTCTCCTTCGCGGATCTCCAGCCCGACCTGGCGCAGCACCCAGGAGCGGCCGCCGGCCAGGGGATAGGACTTGCCGACGTCGTGAAGCCGGATCATCAGGCTTCGAAGCCGTGCTCTTCCAGTTGCTTCTTGAGCCCGGGGTTCTCGTCGCCGACCACTTTGCCGTCGAACAGGTGCACCGAACGGTCCGCGTATTCCTCGTAGCGCGGGTCGTGGGTCACCATGCAGATGGTGGCGCCTTCCTGGTGCAGCTCGCGGAGCAGGTCCATCACCGACTTGCCGTTGACCGAGTCGAGGTTGCCGGTCGGCTCGTCGGCGAGCAGGATGGCCGGGCTGCCGGCCACCGCGCGGGCCACGGCGACGCGCTGCTGCTGGCCGCCCGAAAGCTGGGCCGGGTAATGCTTGACGCGGTGGGTCATGCCGACTTTCTCCAGCGCGTCCATCACCCGCTGCTTGCGCTCGGCCGAGGGCATCCGGCGATAGGTGAGGGGCAGCTCGACGTTCTCGTACACCGTCAGGTCGCCGATCAGGTTGAACGCCTGGAAGATGAACCCGATCTGCCGGTTGCGGACCGCGGCGCGGTCGCCCGCGCTGAGCGTCGCGACCGGCTGCCCCGCGAGTGTGTACTCCCCGTTGCTGGGGGTGTCGAGCAGCCCCAGAATGGAGAGCAGCGTCGTCTTGCCGCAGCCCGAGGGTCCGGCGATGGCGACGTATTCGCCTTCCTTGATCTCGAGCTCGATGCCGGAAAGCGCGTGGGTCTCGACCTCTTCGGTCAGGAACACCTTGGTGACACCCTGAAGCTTGATCAGTGTGTTGGCCTGCGTCTGCATCGCGAAACCTCGTGAAGGAAGTGTCCGGCTACCGAATGCGGACCCGGTCCGCGGTTTCCCAGCGCGACATATCCGACAGAATCACGACGTCCCCCGGCTGGAGCCCGTCGAGAATCTCCACCTGATTGACCGACGTGCGGCCCAGCCGCACCCGCACTTGCTCCGCCGACTTGCCGTCGGGACTCATCCGGAAGATCCCCACGATCGAGTTGCTCTGCCCGTAGGCGGGCCGGCCGGTGTAAAGCACGTTGTCCAGCCGTTCGAGCTCGATGGTGCCGTCGACTTGCAGGTCGGGCCGGGCGCCGCGGGCCAACTCGCCTTCCAGTGAGACCTCCACCGTCACGCTTCCTTGCTCCGACGCCGGGTCCACCCGGATCACCCGGCCCGGCATGGTGTCGGTCCGCATGTCGATCATCGCCTTCTGTCCGACGACCACGTCCCGGGCCTGGGTTTCGGGGATCCTGAGCTCGGCCTTGAGCCGACCGGGCTGCACCACCCGGGCGAGCCGGGTCCCGGGGAGGACCCACTGCCCTTCTTCGAGCGGCAGGTCGCGCAGCACGCCGGGTGCCCCGGCGTTGACCTTCATCGACTGGATCAGCCGCAGCTGGTACGCCACCACCTGCTGGAGCCGGTCGACCTGGAGCTCTTCCACCCGGATCTGCTCGCCCATCGACCTGCCCAGCACGTCCTGCCGCTTGCGCTCCACCTCGAGCTGGGTGCGCATCTGGACCAGGCGGTCCTTGGCCAGGCCGGCCTCGTTGCGGGAGATCAGCCCGCGCGCGACCAGCGAGTCGCTGACCCGGGCCTGGCGCTCGGCGTCGTTGAAGTTGGTGACCGCGGTGGCGACGGCGGCTTCCTGCGCCAGGAGCTGGGTCTCCAGCGTGGTGCGGGTGTTGACCAGCTGCGCTTCGGCGGCCGAGAGCTGCTGTTGAGCCTGGAGCGCCTCGAGCTGCACTTCGGGGTTGGACATTTCCAGCAGAATCGTCCCGGGCTCCACCTCGGCGCCGGGGTCGAGCAGGATGCGCTCGACCCGGCCGGCGGTGACAGCGCTGACCCAGCGCACCTGCTCGGGGACCAGCGTGCCGGGCCCGCGGACCTCGCGAAGCATGGTGCCGCGACGAACTGTGTCGGGCCAGATGGTACCGGCTTCGACGGTGGGGGCCGCAGGCTCCAGTTGGGCGAGGGCAACGGTGACGATGGCGATAACGGCGACAGCCGCTCCGCCCATAATGAGTCGTTTGCGCCCCTTGTTGGGGGCTTCGCGTGCGATATCCATCGGGGTTCATGACGGCAACTGCGGGGCCATCGTTTCAGACCTTGTAACTCATTACGTGACAACGTGTTCGGCGATGAAACGTCGGAGCAAAATGTTCGGTCGTGGGAAGCCGAATCCCGGAAGCGGACAGGTCGGAAGGTGTCTCCCTGAGAATCACCAACATCGTCGTGCCAACCAAGCTCGGTTGAAACCCTTCCGGATCGAGTCCACGCGACCTGGCGGCGCGGGCCGAGGCGAGGCGCCCACGCCCCCGCTCCGCCCCCCGCGGTTCGGCCCCGCTAATCACCCAACCGCCGCGCCGCCCCGGTCCCAACGTTCACCACGTACAGACGGCTCTCGTCACCTCCCGACTCGCCATAGCGCGAGTACCGCCCGATGAGGAGCAGCCGGCCGTCGGGCGACCACGCCGCGTTCCCGCTGTCCACGCTGTCCACCAGCACGCGCGACGCGCCGCTGGCGACGTCGGTCAGCACGATCTCCCACCGATCGGTCTCGAAGCTGCCCGTCGTATGGACGATCGCGGCCCCGTCGGGACGCCAGCGGGGATACCCGTTGACCCGCGGATCGGTGGTGAGCCGGCGCAGCCCGGCGCCGTCGGCGCCAACCACATAGATCTCCGGGTTGCCATCCCGGTCCGACACGAACGCGATCCACCGGCCGTCCGGAGACCACTGGGGCAGGCTGCCCGGCCCGGGGTCGCCCGGGAACAGCCGCGCGCCCGAGCCGTCGGCCTCCATCAGGTAGAGCCGTGACGCGCCGTCCCGGTCTGAATGGAAGACGATTGTCCGGCCGTCCGGCGACCAGCTCGGCGCCCCCTCCGCGCTCTGCGCGTTGGTCAGGTTCCGCGCCGATGCGTCACCCAGGCCCAGCGCGTAGATCTCGTCGTTGCCATCACGGTACGACTTGGCCAGGATCGTCGCACCGTCGGGCGACCACGCGAGGTCGGCCTCGAAGGCGTCGTTCACCGTGAGCCGCCGCGGGTTGCCGCCATCCGCGTCCGCGACGTACACCTCGAAGTTGATCGGCTGGCCGGCCCGCACCCCTTCCCGGTTCGAGATATAGGCGACCTGCCGTCCGTCCGGGGACCAGGCGGCGTGTGTGTCGCTGCCCGGAAGCTCGGCACCATCAGGGGCCGCACCGCACCCGATGGCCGCCGCGGCGAAGAGGACTGCCCGGCACGCGGCGCTCACGGTCCGCCGTCCAGCTGCTTCGCGGTTGGCACCCAGCGCCGGATGTGGACGTGCGCGGTCTCGGATCCCGCGCTCATGAACGTGACGCCGACCTCGCCCAGCGCCGCGTCCGCCGAGGGCATCGTCATGCCCGACGCGGGCTGGTTGGGGAAGTAGATGGTGACGTCGTAGCGCAGCATGTCGGGGAGGCCGCCGTCGGGACGGCGTTGGGCGAACAGGTCGGTCTTGGACATTCCCGGGGCCATGACCGGGAGCGGGCCGGGAGGCGGGCCGTCACGGACCTGCCAGACCTCGGCGGCGGCCCGGTGCTCGGCCGGCAGGGCGGCGACGGCCTGGGAGATGTCCGTTTCGAGGGCCCGCTGGTGCGCGGCGGCTGGGACCACCGTGAGGGCGGCGAGGAACAGCGCGGGAGAACGCACGGGATGCTCCTGAGGTAGGCGTGCCCAAACCTGCGGTCCCCGGGCCCCGGGGTCAGCCAGGGTGCAGGGAAGTGCCGCATCGACGCCGCGAAGCTCGGATTTCAACCGGTGAAAGGATGAGGGATTCAATCGGACACAACCCCCGCTCCCTCCCCTGGCCGACCGCTATCGCACCGAGCGGGAGCTCGGACAGGGCGGGATGGCGACCGTCTACCTCGCCTTGGACGTCGGACACGACCGCAAGGTCGCCCTCAAGGTCCTGAAACCCGAGCTCATGGCCGTCCTCGGCGCCGAGCGGTTTGTGCACGAGATCGGCTCTGGGTCGGGCGGCGGGCTTTGCTCCACCGCCAGTCACTGGCAGCGCTGGAGCGGCGGACACGAAGCCATGGGTTCGCGCGGGCGCAGCGGCAGGCGCTGGTGCGGCTTGGCGCGGTGCAGGAGCTGGCCCCTGGTTCCGACAGGAGGATGGTGACGGTGCTTGCTTCCGGCGCCCGGGTGCCGGTGGCTCGCCGGCGGCTGGCGGCATGCACGAGGTCGTTGCACGGGTGACCTGCACGCAGGCGAGAAGCGGCGTCGGACGGCGCCAAGGTGTTCCGAGATCTGGGCTTTCCCCGCAGGAAGTGGAGAACCTCCGCGTCCCGGCGAGTCGCCGAGCTGGCTGCACGGTCCGCGGATGGGTACACTTCCTTGACCTCGTCCCCGGCCTGCTCATGCACACGTCCCGCCGAGCCTTTCTCCTTGCCGCGAGCGGCGGCGCCGTGGCTGGATTCCTCGGCCCGCGCCTCGCCCACCTCCACGCCCGCGCAACCCAGGCGGAGCTGTTCCGGATCTCCCTGGCCCAGTGGTCGCTGCACCGCACCATCCGCGCCGGCGAGCTGGACCACCTCGACTTCGCCCGCGTCACACGCCAGGAGTTCGGGCTCGGTGCCGTCGAATACGTCAACACCTTCTTCAAGGACAAGGCGCGCGACGCCGCGTACCTCGGCGAGATGAACCGGCGCGCCGCCGACCACGGGGTCTACCAGCACCTGATCATGTGCGACGGCGAGGGCCGGCTCGGCGACCCGGACACCGCGCGGCGCACCCAGGCGGTCGAGAACCACCACAAGTGGGTCGAAGCCGCGAAGGCCCTGGGCTGCGCCACGATCCGGGTCAACGCCGCCAGCGAGGGCACGCCCGAGGAGCAGCAACGGCTCGCTGCCGACGGGCTGCGGCGGCTCACCGAGTTCGCCGACGGCCACGGCATCGACGTGATCGTGGAGAACCACGGCGGGCTCTCATCCAACGGACAGTGGCTGGCCGGCGTGATGCGGATGGTCGATCACCCACGCTGCGGCACCCTGCCCGACTTCGGCAACTTCTACGAGTACGACCGCTACCAGGGCACCGCCGACCTGATGCCCTTCGCCAAGGCGGTGAGCGCCAAGTCGCATGACTTCGACGCCGAGGGCAACGAGAGCGCCAAGGACTACCGCCGGCTGATGAAGATCGTGCTCGACGCCGGGTACCGCGGCTGGGTGGGCATCGAGTACGAGGGCAACCGGCTGCCCGAGCGCGAAGGGATCCGCCTCACGCTGCGCCTGCTGGAACGGGTCCGCACGGAGCTGGCGCCGCAGTACCGCTGAGGCCGGGCGCCGGGGCTTGGGTAGTGGGTTGAGCCACCACCGGAGGCCTGGGTTGTGCTGGACAGCCTCCGGAAGCCGGGGTATGGTATCAGGTTCCATGACCGAATCCTCCTCCCGACGCGACTTTCTCCGGCGCGCCGTCGCGGCAGGCGCCGGCGCCGCGATCCTGCCGTCCTTCCTGGACGCCCAGGAGGTGGTCGCGCGTCCCCTCCCGCAGGCCGGGCAACGGACGCCGCTCGGCGCCTTCGAGCCGGTGCGCTTGGGCGTGATCGGCACCGGCGGCATGGGCACGGAACACTGCCGCGCGCTGCTCCGCCTGGTGAAGGCGGGCCGGACCGATGCGCGGATCGCGGCGCTCTGCGACGTGTGCCAGCCGAGGCTCGAAGCCGCGAAGAAGATCGTGGAGGAAGGCCAGGGCGGAGAGGTCACCACCTTCGGCGACCACCGCGAGCTGCTCGCCCGCCCCGACCTGCACGCCGTCCTGATCGCCACCCCGGAGCACTGGCACCAGCAGATGGCCGAGGACGCGATCGAGGCCGGCAAGGACGTCTACGTCGAGAAGCCGATGACGCTCCGGCTCCCCGAAGCCCTCCGGCTCTGGGACGCGGCGACGAAGAACCCCGACGTCCGGGTCAACGTGGGTACCCAGTACGTCACCATCCCGAGCTACGTCAACGCGCGCGAGTTGATCGCGCAGGGGACGATCGGCAAGCCGGTCTGGAGCCAGACCAGCTACTGCCGTAACTCCAAGGACGGCGAGTGGCTCTACTACGCGATCGACCCGGCCTGGCAGCCCGGCGTCAACCTCGACTGGCAGCGCTGGTGCGGTCCGGCGGGCGACGCGCCCTGGGACCCCGAGGTCTACGCGCGCTGGCGTCGCTACCGCCGCTGGTCGACCGGGATCATCGGCGACCTGCTGGTGCACCGCATCACGCCGCTCATCATGGCCGTCGGGCTGGGCTGGCCTACCCGCGTGACGGCGGCGGGCGGGCACTACGTCGACAAGGCGATGGAGAATCACGACCAGGTCAACCTGACCATCGAGTTCGAGGACGGGCACACCATGATCGTGGCGGGCTCGACCGCCAACGAGCACGGGCTGGAGACGGTGATCCGCGGCCACAGGGGCAACCTGTTCGTGGGCGGACGCAACGCGACCCTGCGCCCCGAGCGGCTCTTCGCCGAAGAGGTGGAGGAACGAACCATCGTGGGCGACGACATCGGCGACCCGCAGGACGCCCTGCGGCTGCGGTTCCTGGAGAGCGTGCGCACCCGCGATCCCGTGCCGAGCCCGGTGGAGCTGGCGGTCAAGGTGATGGCGATCGTCGACCTGGCCACCCGGTCGATGTGGGAGGGCAAGGCCTTCGGCTACGATCCCGCCGGCCGCCGGGTGCGGAGCCTGTGATGCCTGACGGCCTGCGTCTCGCCACCGCCGCGATGGGCACCCGGTTCGAGTTGCTGCTCCCGGGCGAGCGCGGCGAAGCGCAGCGCCCCGCCGGCGAGGCCGCACTGGAGGAGATCGAGCTGTGGCACGCGCGGCTCTCGCGCTTCGCCAGCGACAGCCTGGTGTCGCACATCAACCGGACCGCGCACCAGGCCCCGGTCCGGCTCGACGGCGAGACGTTCGAGCTGTTCGCCGACGCGATGCAGGTGCATCGCGATTCGGGAGGAGCGTTCGACATCGCGGTGGGCGGCTTGATGGAATCCCGCGGGCACGCCCCCTCCGCCGTGCATGGCGAGGCGCGGGCGCGCGGCGGCGCGGTGCGGCTGGACCCGAACGCCCGCACCGTGCGGTTCGAGCGGCCCGGGGTCTCGCTCGATTTCGGGGCCGTCGCCAAGGGCCACGCCCTGGATCGCGCGGCGGGGCTGCTGCGCGAACACGGGGTGCGCAGTGCGCTGCTCCACGGCGGCACCAGCTCGGTGGTGGCGCTCGGCGCCCCTCCCGGCGCCGAGGGGTGGCGGGTGGCGCTGGGTCCCGAGGGAAAGGCGGGCACGGTCACGCTGCGCGACGAGGCGCTTTCAGTCTCGGACGCATCGAGCCAGCGCGGCCCGGATGGCGGCCACATCCTGGATGCGCGCTCGGGCAAGCCCTCCTCCTGGCGCGGCGTGGTGGCCGTGATCGGGCCCTCGGCCCGGCTCTGCGACGCGTGGTCCACCGCGGTCGTCGCCCAGGGCAGCAAGCCCATGGGCTTCCCCCGGGGCTATCAGGTCATCCGGCAGCACCGCCGTCCGGCGACCCGGGGTTCCGCCGAGCCGGGGCGGGGCGGCCCCGCGGCCCCGAGGCGCTGGCGG
>Ga0299906_10000091_pt1 | contig 84044 bp, 67 predicted proteins | sample RVTome_14_FD_200259 | JGI IMG/M metagenome (GOLD analysis project Ga0299906, IMG submission 200259) | Soil microbial communities from uranium-contaminated site in the Upper Colorado River Basin, Wyoming, United States - RVT145D125 (version 2) ...
GTGGCCACCGGCGTGTCGGAGCGGCTGGGCCGCTTCCAGCTCGCCGAGGGCGGCACGCTGGTGCTCGACGAGATCGGCGACATGCCGCTGCCGCTGCAGGCCAAGCTCCTGCGCGTGCTCGAGGAGGGCGAGATCGCGCCGGTGGGCGGCAAGCCCACGCCGGTGGACGTGCGGATCGTGGCGGCGACCAACGCCGACCTGCTCGAGCTGGCGGCGGCCGGCCACTTCCGCCGCGACCTCTATTACCGCCTGGCGGGCTACGTAGTGCGGGTGCCGCCGCTGCGCGAGCGCGGCGAGGACGTGCCCCAGCTCATCGAGCACTTCCTGCGCCGCATCGCGGGGGAAAGCGGCCGCCACGTGCGCGGCATCACCCTGCGGGCGCTGCGCGCGCTGACCGAGCACCCGTGGCCGGGCAACGTGCGCGAGCTGGTCCACGAGATCCGCCGTCTGGTCTTCGCCTGCCACGACGGCGAGGCCGTCGACCTGCCGCTGCTCTCGGCGCACCTGGCGAGCGCCACGCGCCAGGAGCGCGTCGAGGGGGAGGGCCTCGATCTCGGCGAACGCACCGCGGCCCTCGAGCGGCGGCTGATCCGCGCCGCCCTCGAGCGCACCGGCGGCAACCGCAGCCAGGCCGCACGCCTGCTCGGCATCTCCCGCCAGGGCCTGGCGATGAAGGTCGAGCGCCTGGGCCTGAACGCCGAAGACTGAGGCGGCAGATCCGTCGGACCTGTCAAGTCGTTCGACACCACCTGTCAATCTGCTTGTCCTCCCCGGAGGACGAGTCCCGCCCGCGGCGGCCCATTCGGGCCGCGATCCGCCGCGCCTGGCAGGACGATCCGCCGTCGTCAATGCCCTTTACGGCGACTCGGACTCGAATGGCGGCTTCATGTCCCAGAAGCCTCACGACTGGCACATGGCTTGCTCCTATACCGGCGTCGCTCGGAAACAGGTCTTGACGGCCACCAGCAAGGACCGCCGAACGGGATGCACGAGGAGGAGACCAAGATGACGCTAGCCGCGCTTCAAGAACCTGGCGCGACTCGGTCTGGCAAGGCTCGGCCCACGCGGGTCACGTCGCGCCCGAAACTGGGAAAAGTCGACGGGGTGACGGACGTCGACCTGGTCGCCGACATCGCCCGCGGCCGCAACGACGCCTTGTCGGAGCTGTACCGCCGCTACTCGAACCTGCTGTCGGCGCTGGCGGTGCGGATCCTCCACGACGCCGACGAGGCCGAGGACGTGACGCAGGAAGTCTTCCTCTACGTGTGGAGAAAGGCCCGTCACTACGACGCGGTGCGCGCCTCGGTCTCCTCCTGGCTGGTGCTGATCACCCGCAGCCGCAGCCTCGACCGCCTGCGCAAGCTGCACCGCATCGACCACCTGGCGGAGGAGTACCAGCACGAGGACGCGCCGCCGCGCCAGCCCGAGGGCTTCGGCGAGGTCCTGAGCCAGGAACGCGCGGTGCGCGTGCGCCGCGCCCTCGGGCGCTTGCCGGCGCCCCAGCGCCTGGCCCTGGAGCTGGCCTTCTACCACGGCTGGACGCAGAAAGAGGTGGCCGAACGCACCGGCGTGCCCCTGGGCACGATCAAGACCCGCACCTTCCTGGCCATGAAGAAGCTGCGCCGCGAGCTGACGTGCGAGCTCCGATTCCTGATGTGAGGAGCCCATCCGTGGCTCGCAACAGTGCCTTCGTGGCCCTACTCTCGCTCCCGAGGGGATGAAGCATGAAGGAAGTTCGCAATCTCCGAGCCAGCCGCGTCGCGATTTACCCCCACGTCATGAACCAGGGGGGAATCGATCCAGAGATTCCGAGAAGAGAGCTCGGATCGCGGCGTCAGCGCCTTCGAGACTCGGGTCGTCTTCGGAGATCTCGATAGTCCCTTTGATCGACGGCACGGGCCCGGCTTCCTCCTGACGCGCGGCTCGTGCCCTCGCTATCAGCTCGTTCACGACGTCACTCATGCTCCGGCTCCCGGACGCGAGGGCCCGCCCTTTCAGCCACAACAGGTTGCGAGGATCTAACTCGACGGAGATGGTGGTGCTGCTCATGGGCCTATCCTACATCAGACTGGAAAGACGAGGGTCGTTGCCCGCCCCCGGAATCCTGTAGGTCTCATCGAGCTCGATGAACTCCTCGGTCCGGAGCCGGATCGATGAACTCCTCGGTCCGGAGCCGGACGTCGGCACGAGCGCGATCGTGTCTCGCCGTCCAGGTATGATCCCCGAGCCGAGCGCGGCCCATGCCGCGATCCGTGCCCGATCCGTGAGCTCGCCCGCACCCAACGGCCCGTCCGCCCGACGACGGCGTGTCTTCTTCTGGCTCGCCGCGCTGGGGCTGACGATCCGCGCGGTCTACTTCACCGAGCACGCCGCCTCGGCGTTTTTCGGCGTCCCCATCCTCGACGAGAAGTACTACGACGCGGTGGCGCGCGGGCTCGCCGAGGGACGGCCGATCGCCGACGTCAACCCCGGCTTCCGTCCGCTGCTCTACCCGTTCTTCCTCGCCGCCTTCTACAAGCTCGGCGGCGGGACGGCGCTGGCGCTCGCCGCGCAGCACCTGCTGGGGGTGGCGACGGCCCTGGTCGTGGCCGAGCTCGCCATGCGACTCTTCCGCCGCGCCGACGCCGGAGCCTGGGCCGGCGCCCTCTACCTGCTCGCCGGGCCGCCGCTCTTCTTCGAGGGCGAGCTGCTGATCGCCGCCCTCTTCACCTTCCTCGCCGCCGTCCAGCTCCTGCTCGTGAGCCGCCTCGGCGACCGTCCCTTGCGGTGGGGCGGCGCCGGCTTGTGGACGGGCCTCGCCGCCCAGGCGCGTCCCAACGTCCTCGTCGTCCTCGCGGCGTATCCGCTGCTGGCGCGACGCCCGAAGTGGACGCGGTGCGTCGCCGCGGCGCTCGCCGGCGCGGTGGCGGCGCTCTTCGTCTTCGGGCTCCTCCAGGGGCGCTATTCCGGGCGCTTCCAGTGGCTCGGCGGCTCCGGCGGCGTCAACCTCTACCTCGGCAACGAGCGCGGCGCCGACGGCATGGTGCCGCGCCAGGACCGTCACGTGACCTACGGCGACGAGTACCGCGACTCGGTGCAGGTCTTCGCCGCCGAGGTCTACCACGAGGAGACGGGCGCCGGCGCGCCCCCCGAAGGGATCTCGCGCTTCTGGCTCCGGCGCACGTTCGACGAGGTCCGCGCCGATCCCGGCGCCTGGCTCGCGCTGATGGCGCGCAAGGTCTGGTTCATGGTGTGGGACCGCGAGATCCCCAACAACAAGAGCTACGCCTTCGTGCGCCAGCACGAGTCGGCGACGCTGCGCGTCCTGCCGGTGCGCTGGTGGCTGCTGCTCGCCCTGGCGCCGCTCGGCGCGCGGCTGGCCTGGCGCCGCGGCGACCGTGAGCTGCTGCGGTGGATCGTGGTCTTCGCCGTGCTCTTCGCCGCCGGCGTGGTGGCCTTCTTCGTCAACGCGCGCTACCGTCTGCCGCTGTGGCCGGCGCTGGCCGTGCTCGCCGGCGGCGGCGCGGCGGCGCTCGGCGACGCGGCGCGCGCGCGGCGCTGGCGCCGGCTCGGCCAGGGCGTGGCCGCGGCGGCGGCGGTGGCCCTCGCGTCGCTCGTCAACTGGCTGGGGATCGCGCCCGAGAGCCACGCCCGCGACTTCTTCTTCCGCTCGATCGCCCACCTCGAGAAGGGCCGCCTGGAGGCCGCCGTGGCCGACGCGCGGCGCAGCGTCGACCTCGATGCGAGCGACGCCGCGGCGCATTTCCAGCTCGGCACCGCGTCCCTGGCGACCGGCGCGCCGATGGAGGCGCTCCGAGAGTTCCGCGAGGCCGCGGCCCTGCTGCCCGACGAGCCGCGGATCTGGAACAACGTGGGCGTGGCCTTCGACCGTCTCGGACGCGCCAAGCGCGCCTATTACTCCTACTCGACGGCGCTCTTCCTGGCGGCGGACTACCCGCCCTCGCTCGTCAACGCCGCGCTGCTCGAGCTGCGCGCCGGCCTGGTGGACGACGCGGCGGCGAAGGTGACGCGGGCCGGCGAGCTGGGCGAGACGTCGGCGGCATACTTCTGCGCCCTGGCGTTCGTGGAGCGCGCGCGCGGACGCGCGGACGCCGCGCGCGCCGCCCTCGCCGAGGCGCGGCGCCGCGACGCCGAGACCGCGCGCCGGCTGGAGGAGGAGCAGGAGCGTCCGCTGCGGCCGCAGGCCCTGGACCGGGAGCCGCCATGAGCCGTCGTTGGCGGCGCGCGTTCGGCAACTTGGGGCTGCTCCTGGGCTCGGTCGCCTTCTTCCTCGGCGTGGTCGAGGTCGGCCTGCGTCTGGTCGGGTTCTCCTACGTGCTCTACCCCGAGGAGATCGAGTTCGGCAAGCCCGAGCCGGAGCTGCTGAAGGAGGCCTTCCGCGAGGACGACGAGCTCTTCTGGGTGACCAGGGACTACCCCCAGAAGCTGCGGCGGCTGGCCGCGGAGCGCCCCGAGATCGTCTTCATGGGCGATTCCTGCACCCAGTTCGGCAGCTATGACCGCGAGCTGGCGCGGCTGGTAGAGGAGCGGCGGGGCCGCGAGCTGCGCTACGGCAACCTCGGCGTCGCCGGCTGGACGACGTTCCAGGGCCGGCGCCAGCTCGCGCGCGACGTGGTGGCCCTGACGCCGCGGGTGGTGACGATCTACTACGGCTGGAACGACCATTGGATGGGCTTCGGCGTCGACGACGCGACCGTGGCGCGGATCAAGGGCGTCTTCTCGAGCCGCTGGAGTCGTCTGCGCGTGGTGCAGCTCGCCACCAAGGCGGTGGTGGCGCTGGGGGCCCACCGCGCCGCGTGGCCGAACCGGGTCTCGCTCGCGGCCTTCCGCGCCAACTTGCGCGCCATGGTCGGCGAGGCGCGCGCGGCGGGCGTCCGGCCGCTGCTGTTGACGGCCCCCACGTCGATCCGCGAGGGCGCGGAGCCCGAGTACCTGGCGGCGCGCTGGGCGCGCGACCTCTCCGAGGTCGTGCCGCTCCACCGCGCCTACGCCGAGGCCGTGCGCGAGGTGGCGGCGTCGGCGGGCGCCGCCCTCTGCGACCTCGAGCGGAGCTTCGCGGCCCTGCCGCGGGTCGAGCTCGAGACGGCGATGATGGCCGACGGCATCCACCTCACCGAGGAGGGCAGCCGGCGTCTGGCGGACGTCCTCTTCGCGTGCCTGGAGCGGGAAGGGCTCCTCGCGCCGCTAGAATGACGGCGTGACCAGCCGAGCCCGACCCCGACGCCGCGAGCTGACGCTCGACGAGTACGAGCGCGGCGTGGCGGCGGGCGACCGGACGGTGCTGGCGCGGGCGATCACCCTCGTCGAAAGCGTCCGCCCCGACCACCAGGAGACGGCCCAGGAGCTCCTGGTGCGGCTGCTGCCGCGCACCGGCGGCGCGCGGCGGGTGGGGATCACCGGCGTGCCGGGGGCGGGCAAATCGACGTTCATCGAGAGCCTCGGCCTGCGCCTCGCCGGCGCCGGGCACCGGGTGGCGGTGCTGGCGGTCGATCCCTCGAGCGCGGTCTCCGGCGGCAGCATCCTCGGCGACAAGACGCGCATGGCGGGTCTCGCCGTCCACGAGCGGGCTTTCGTGCGTCCGTCGCCCGCCGGACGCACCCTCGGCGGCGTCGCCCGCCGCACCCGCGAGACCATGCTGGTCTGCGAGGCGGCGGGCTACGACGTGGTGCTCGTGGAGACGGTGGGGGTGGGCCAGGCCGAAGTGGTGGTGGCCGAGATGGTCGACTTCGTCGTGCTGTTGCTGCTGCCGGGAGCGGGCGACGAGCTCCAGGGCATCAAGCGCGGCATCCTCGAGTGGATCGACCTGGTGGCGGTCAACAAGGCCGACGGCGAGCGCGCGCTCGCCGCCCGCGAGGCGCGCGCGCAGTACGAGGCGGCGCTGCGGTTCGTGCGTCCGCCGAGCCCCCTGTGGACGCCGCCGGTGGTGACGGCGAGCGGCCTCCACGGCGACGGCCTGGGCGAGCTGTGGGTACACGTCGAGGAGCACCGCCGCCTGCTCTCGGAGGCCGGCGAGCTCGCCGAGCGCCGCCGCCGTCAGCAGCGGCGCTGGATGTGGTCCCTGATCGAGGACGAGCTGCTGGCGGCCTTCCGCCGCGATCCGCGGGTGGCCGCGCTGCTGCCCGGCCTCGAGGACGACGTCGCCGCCGGCCGCACCACGGCCACCCTGGCGGCGCGGCGGCTGCTGGAGATCCACGGGAGATCGTGAGCGGATCCCACCTTGAAAATCCGTCACGCCGAGACGGATTTTCAAGGTCGACGACCTTCGGGCGGCTACGGCCGCACCGCCGCCGCCGCCGCCGGCACGTCGCGCACGTCGGCGAACCCGGCGAGCACCAGGTAGAGCTGGTAGCAGCGCAGCAGGTCGAGCGAGGCGAGCTCGACGTCGGAGGGGAAACGCAGGCTGCGGTCGTCGAACTGGATCTTCAGGCGCCCGCCCAGGTCCACGAGCTGGAAACGGCCGCGCGGGGTGCGGCACGCCACGTCCTTCAAGAGCCGGAGCAGCTCGCCGCTCTGCTCGAGCAGATTCATGACCATCACTTGGCGGTCCGGCTCGGTGAAGATGCGCACGTAGGGGTCGAGCTCCGGCTCGCCGAGCCACAGGCGCTCGAGGCCGGCGCACCAGAGATGGCCGGGATGGGTGTCGATCACCAGGTTGCCGAGGCGGCTCCTGGCGCCCCGCTTCGCGGTCAGGGCGATCGAGTCGCGCTCGCCGCCGGGCCGCAGCAGGTGGTAGTGCACCACCGCCCCGTCCCGGCTCCACGGCACGGCAAGCGCCAGGGGCCGCTCCCGTCCCTCGAGACCGCAGGCTTGCAGCGTCCCCCTGGGGGGATCGAGGGGGGAGATCTGCAGGCCGTGCCGCTCGGCGACCCGCTGGACCAGGTACAGGGCCTCGGCGTGGCGGCTCTGCCCCGTCCGCAGCTCGACGAGGAAGAAGATCGCCATCACCAGGGCGACGGCGGCCGAAATCGTGAGCGTCTCCATAGAAGCTCCTGGGGCGATTGTCTCAGAAACTCGCCGCCGCCGCCAGCGCGTAGTAGAATGCCGCTCCCTCGCCGTCCGGGGCGGCGGCGCCCCCTTTCTCAGGGTACGACCGCATTCGATCCCGCGGAGCTTCGTCATCGCATGTATCAGAATCGCCGCAACATCCTCGCCATCGGCGTCAGCGCCGAGGAGTTCGACCGCGTGGCTCCCTTCCTGGCCCGCGACAGCTTCGAGGTCGACCGCTTCCCGAGCGCCGTCGGCTCCTTCGACCTCACCAACAAGGTGCCCTTCGAGATCCTCCTCGTGCGCTTCCCGCTCCCCGACATGGAGCTCAACGACTTCCTGCAAGCGGTGCGCAGCGACGCGAGCCCGAACCTCAAGTCGTCGATCGTCCTGCTGGCGCCGCAGGAGAAGGTCAAGGAGGCCACGGCGTTCATCGGCCGCGGGGCCAACCGGGTGGTGGGGATCGAGGATGCCGACAACACCATCCAGGAGTCGATCTCGAGCCTGCTCAGCGTGGCGCCGCGCAAGGCCGCGCGTTTCATGGCGCGCATGGAGATCAGGATCGGCGGCGCCGAGGAGATGCTCGTCTGCCAGACCGACAACATCTCGTCGACCGGGATGCTGCTGCGCACCGACAAGCGCTACGAGTCCGGTACCCGGATCCAGTTCGAGTTCACCCTGCCCCACGACCAGCGCCCGATCGTCGGCATGGCCGAGATCGTGCGCCACACCATGATCGGCCGCGACAAGGTCTCGGGGGTAGGCGTGCGCTTCCTGTCGTTCACCGGCGACTCGCAGCGCCGCTTCGAGTCGTTCATCGACGGCCAGTGAGGGAGGCCGATGCTCTGCGACGCGGACGACGTCCCCGCGCTGCCGCCGTTCCTGGCCGCCCAGCTCCCGTGCCGGCGCCGGCTCTACCGGCTCGAGCGCGGCGCCGACGCCGGGCGCCGGCTCCACTTCCTCGACGAAGGACCGCCGGACGCGCCGCCGGTGCTGCTCCAGCACGGCAACCCCACCTGGAGCTTCCTGTGGCGCAAGGTGATCGCCGAGCTCGGCGACGGCTTCCGCTGCGTGGCGCCGGACCTGCTCGGCCTCGGGCTCTCCGACCGCCTGCCGCGCCTCGCCGACCACAGCCTCGACCGCCACGCCGACGCCGTCGCCGAGCTGGTCGAGGCGCTCGGGCTCGAGCGGGTGATCCTGGTGGGCCAGGATTGGGGCGGTCCGGTGGTCACCGGGGTGGGGGCGCGGCTGCCGGGCCGCGTCGCCGGCCTGGTGCTCGCCAACACGTCGGTGGTGCTGCCGCGCCGCCCTCGTGGGACGCTCTTCCATCGTCTCTCGCGTCTGCCCGTCGTCTCCGACCTCGCGTACCGCGTCCTCGGCTTCCCGCAGGCGATCCTGCACCGGGTCCAGGGCGATCCGGCGTCGATCCGCGGCGACGTGGCCCGCGCCTACCGCTGGCCCCTGCGCCGCTGGCGCGACCGGGTGGCGCCGCTGGCCCTGGCGCGCATGGTGCCGGGCTCGCCGGACCACCCGAGCGTGCCGGAGCTCGGGCGCGGCGAGGCGTGGGCGCGGGGATTCCAGGGACCGACGGCCCTGGTCTGGGGAATGCGCGACCCGATCCTGGCCCGCGCCCTCAGGCGTCATGAGGAAGCGTTCCCGCGCGCCACCGTCCGCCGCACGGAGGCGGGTCACTTCCTCCAAGAGGAAGTCCCGGAGGTGATCGCCGAGGCCGTTCGCGAGGTGGCGTCTTCGCAAGGGCCCTGGCGAGCCGTCCCCGGTCGCGTCGGACGCTGCGCCGGGCGATGATCGTCTCGGTCCCCGGTCTGCTGTGATCGGTCTCGGTGACCTCCGGCGTCCTCCGCGCATCCTTCTGAAGAGAGCCTGTGCTCTCGATCCATGGACCACAGGAGGACGTCCCGATGAGAACCCGACTCTTCGTACTTCTCGGCGCCGCGGCCCTCGTGGCCGCCGCCGGCTCCGCCCTCGCCCAAGAGGGCACCGACGACGAGCTCTGGAAGCTGGCGACGCTCTACTTCAAGCCGCTTCCGGACGCCGCCCCCAATCCCGACAACCCGGTGACCGCCGCCAAGGTGGAGCTCGGCAAGCTGCTCTACTTCGACGCGCGGTTGTCGAAGGAGGGCAACATCAGTTGCAACTCTTGCCATGACCTGGCGACCTTCGGCGTCGACAACCTGCCGACCTCGCCCGGCGACGCCGGCGAGCTCGGCGCGCGCAACTCGCCGACGGTGCTCAACGCGGCCCTCCACGGCTCGCAGTTCTGGGACGGCCGCGCCGGCGACGTGGAAGCCCAGGCCGGCATGCCGATCCTGAACCCGGTGGAGATGGCGATCCCCAGCGAGCAGTTCCTCGTCGACCGGCTGTCGCAGTATCCCGACTACCAGGAGCGCTTCGCCGCCGCCTTCCCCGGCGACGATCCGCCCCTGACCTACCTCAACGTCTCGCGCGCCCTGGCCGCGTTCGAGCGCACGCTGCTGACGCCGTCGCGCTTCGACGACTACCTGCGCGGCGACCGCAACGCCCTCTCCGCCGAGGAGAAGCACGGCCTCGAGACTTTCCTGGACATGGGCTGCGCCTCGTGCCACAACGGCGTCAACGTGGGCGCCCACATCTTCCGCAAGTTCGGGCTCAACGAGAGCTACTGGCAGCACACCAAGAGCGCCAGGATCGACGAGGGACGCTTCACCGTGACCGGCGAGAAGGCCGACAAGTACGTCTTCAAGGTCCAGTCGCTGCGCAACGTGGCGGAGACCTACCCCTACTTCCACGACGGCAGCGTGGCGACCCTCGAAGAGGCCGTCCAGGTCATGAGCCGCCTGCAGGTTGGGATGGAGCTCGAGGAGAGCGACGTCCGCAGCGTCGCCGCGTTCCTCAAGACGCTGTCCGGCAAGGTGCCGGAGGCGGCGCGGGCCGCGCCCCAGGCGGGCGGCAAGTAGGCGCCGTCAAGGCGGACCGAAGAGGCGGCGGAACGCCTCCCGGTTCTCCGGCGCGGCGAAGCCGGCGAAGCGGCGGCCGAAGCGCCGCCGCTCCTCGCCCTGGAGACGCCGCAGCTCGGCGACCAGCTCGCCCATCGCCAGCAGTACGTCGGCCAGCGGCACGTCGGCCGGCGCGGCGCCTTCCTCGTACATCCGGCGGGCGAACTCCCGCAGCGTCTCCTGCTGCACCCGGAGGTCGTTGAAGTCGCCGAGGTTGTCCTGGAGCTTCTTCAGCGCCCTGACCAGGGGTTCGACCGCCGCCGCGTCGTAGAGGTCGCGAAAGAACTCGAGCAAGTAGCGCAGCTTCTTGGCGTCGATCCGCAGGCGGTGGAGCGCCTCGACCGGCGACCCGTCGTCGATCGCCCGGCCCTTCTTCCGGACGCGCCGCCAGGCCTTGAGGATGCGCTCGGACGCCAGCTCCCGGATCGGCCGCTCGGCGCCGGCCCCCGCGCGCTCGATCGGACCCTCGAGGAACGCGCTCCAACCCGCGATCAGCTCGCGGTAGCGCGGCGAGCCCAGCTCGCCCACCAGGCGCTCCTGCTCCGCCCTCTGGCGACGTCGCAGGAACTCCCGCAGCGGCTCGAGGTGGCCGCGGATCGCCTCCGGCAGGAGCGCCTCGTAGCCGTCGATCTCGAGCAGGTAGACGTCGAGGTCGCGCGTCGGCCCGGTGACGCTCCCCAGCCAGCGGAACTCCTCGCGGAAGCGCTCGACGCTCTCGTGCGGCAGGACCTCCTCGAGCTGGGTCAGGGCCGAGCGCGTGCGCCGCACGGCGACGCGGAAGTCGTGCAGGAACTCCGAGTCGAGGTCGCGGCGGGTGCCGTCCTCGTTGGCGAGAAGCGTGGCAAGCAGTGCACGGTGGATGTTGACGACGGCGTCGACGGCGCGCATCGACGGCTCGAGGTCGAGGCGCGGCTTCGACGAATAATCCCCCGGCGCGCCGCCGATCGCGGCGAGAGCCGCGGTGAGCTCGTCCTGGCCGGTGGGAACGAGCCCGAGCTCGCTCTCGAGCAGGCGCACGAGATCCGCGTGCTCGCGCTCGTAGCCGCGCAGCGGCACGGTGACGAGCGCCGCCGGCAACGCCTTCTTCGGCTCGCCCGGCGCCGCGGCTTGGAGGACCCGCAGCCGCAGGCGCGCCACGGTCTTCTCCTGGTCGTCGAGCACGTGGACCGTGCGCGTGCGGCGTTCGACCTCGACGATCGGCAGCAGGCGGCGCATCTCGATGATCGGCGCCAGCTCGTCGCGGCAGGGTCCGGCGGGGCAGTCCCAGGCGAACGCCGGCATCGCGTCGACCTCGCCGCGGTGGCGCGGCGAGCCGTCGAGCGATCCCCAGAGGAAGCGCGTGCCGCGCCGGCCGGGGCTCGCCGTCAAGGTGCCGCCGTCGCGGTAGAGGCGCCAGTCGAAGGTGTCGTGGTAGACCGCGAGCTCGGCGGTGGGGTCGTCGCGGCGCACGCGGCGCCGGCACGCCACGGCGTCGAGCGTCTCGAGACCGGCCGCTTCGGATGAGATGGCGTAGATCAATAGCTTGGGACCTCCACTTGGCCCGGCGGATTCTCTCCTCCCTCCGTCGTCGCCTCGGATCCCTTCTCCGGATTTTTATCGACTTTTCACCCGCTCTTCCAGACCCTGGGAAATCCCCCCTACCCCCTTTCACCAAAGGGGGGACCCCTGACTGAGGAACTCTGAGCCCCCCTTTGAGAAAGGGGGGTTGGGGGATTTGGCCGACGAAGTCGGCCGGGCCTCTGGCCGGCGACGCCTCAGCCGGCCGCGGCGAGCACGCCGACGCCGGCCACCGCGACCGCCGTGCCCGCCAGGGCGCGCAGGGTAAGCGGCGTACCGGCCGTCCAATGGTCGATGAAGAGGCTGAAGATGGGCGAGGTCGAGAGCAGCACCGCCGCCACCGACGCGGGCGCCCAGGCCACGCCGGCCATCATCATCAGGATGGCCACGTAGGTGCCGAGGAAGGTCGGCGGGACGACCCGGCGCAGGGTCCGCCAGGCGGCGAGGTAGCGGACGGCGCCGCGCAGACGTCCGTTGACGCTCATGACGAGGATCATGCTCAGCATCCCGGCGAGAAGACGCAGGAAGCTCGCGGAGACCAGCGGCAGGTCGCCCATGCCGTCCTTGGCGAGGACGACGCCGGCCCCCTGGCCGAACGCGGCCACCACGGCCAGGACGTAGCCGAGGACGTCGCGCGGCGGCGCCGCGGTCCGCGGCCGTGCGGGCGAGAACACCAGCGCCACCCCGGCGAGAACGACGGCGATGCCGGCGAGCCGCGCCGGCCGCGGCGCCACGCCGTAGAAGCCGATTTCGATCAGCGCCGCGAACACCGGCCCCAGGGTCTGGAAGAGCAGGGCGCGGTAGACGCCGAGGCGCCGGATGGCGCCGAAGAGCGCCGTGTCGCCGACCGTCAGCCCGACGACGCCGGAGAGCGCGGTCACGGCGACGCCGCGGCCGGGCGCCGCGGCGAGCGCCGTGGCCTCACCCATCGCCAGCACGGTGAGGGCGAGGAGCGCGGCGGCGATCGAGCTCTTGCCGAGGTTGACCGTCCACGCGCCGTGCTCGTCGACGGCGGGGCGGAACATCGTCAGCGTCACCGCCCAGAGCAGGGCGGCGCCGAGGCTGGCCGCTTCACCGAGGAGGACGAGCGAATCCATTACGGGCATCCGGGGACCGGAGCCGTGACGATACTACGCCGCCGCCTTCGATCCTGTGCGGTCGAATTGGACCAGGCGGCTGTTGTAGGATATGCCCATGAGCGAGCCGAAGCCCATGCCCGCTTGGTGGGCCGAGCACGAACGGCGGTCAATGGCCCAGCGAGGGGCCAACGAGGCCGCTTCCCGCGCCGGCGAGCCCTTGCCCTACCCCAATCCCTGGGACGTGTGGGACCCCACCAAGCTCCCCCGCGATGCGCCGCGCTGGCCGAGCGGCTATTGCCGATCGCGCGCTTGCCGGCCGACTTCCGGTTCCTGGTGAATCACGCCCCGGATCTTCGCTTCGCTCATGCCGCGGATGCGGGCTCGATCGGGAAGACGTTCTCGTCCGCCAGCCATGCGGCGTATCGAAGTGCCTCATGCACGTCGTCTGGCACCAGGTACGGGTAGGCGTCGACGATCTCCTCGTACGTCATGCCGTCGGCGACGAGATTCAGGATCAGGGATACCGTCACCCGCATCCCTCGTATGCAGGCGCGTCCGCCCATGACTTGCGGATCGAAGGTGATGCGCTCGAATCCCAGCATGTTCGTGCCCTCGGTCGTGGCGCTGTCGCCGACTCGATCCTACACCGGATAGGCGTTACAGCTCGGAGATGCCGGTCTGATACCATCGGCCCAAGGAACGGGAGGGCAGGTGAAGGACTTCTTCGTCAGCTAAACGGCCAGGGACAAGCCCTGGGCCGAGTGGATTGCCTGGCAACTCGAGCGCGCCGGCTACTCGACCGCCATCCAGGCTTGGGACTTCCTTCCCGGCTCGAACTTCGTCGTGGAAATGGACAAGGCCGCCGCCGGCTCGGAGCGGACTCTGGCCGTCCTCTCGCCCGACTATCTGCAGTCGGCTTTCGGCAAGGCGGAGTGGGCGGCGGCCTTCGCCGACGATCCGACCGGCGAGAAGCGCAAGCTGATCCCCGTGCAGGTGCGCGAGACGAAACTCTCGGGACTCCTGAAGCCGATCGTCCACATCGATCTCGTGGGCCTCGACGAAGCCGTCGCTCGCGAGCGTCTCCTCTCCGGGCTCGCGCCAGGGCGCGGACCGGCGACGCCGCCGCCTTTCCCAGTCGATCGCCGGCCGGCGTATCCCGGCCCGGTCGCGCCGCCGTCCGAAGCGGAGGCCGCGGCGACGCTCGCCGCCCTGCCGCTCGACGCCGTCCCCGAGCCCGGACCGCTGCCGCCGGGCTCGCGTATGCCGCTCTCCCGCAATATCCTCTTCGTCGGCCGCGAGGACGATCTGCGCGCCCTGGCCCGTCAGCTCAAGGCGGGCGAGACCGCGGCCGTCAGCCAGGTGGAGACCGCCGCCGCCACCGGCCTCGGCGGCATCGGCAAGACGCAACTGGCGTGTGAGCTCGTCCACCGCTACGGACGGTTCTTCGCCGGCGGCGTCTTCTGGCTGAGCTTCGCGGACCCGGCGGCGGTGCCGTCGGAGATCGCCGCCTGCGGGCGGCGGCTGGCGGGCCCGGAGCTCGACGAGTGGACGCAGGAGCGGCAGGTGGGCTGGGTCGAGGACGCCTGGCAGCGCCGCTAGCGCGGCTCCTGGTGTTCGACAACTGCGAGGAGCCGGAGCTGCTCCGACGCTGGCGTCCGCGGGTCGGGGGCTGCCGGGTGCTGGTCACCAGCCGGCGCGGGGGCTGGGACCCGGCTCTCGGAGTTTGGCCGCTGCCGCTGGGGACGCTGCCGCGGCCGAAGAGCGTGGAGTTGTTACGCGGCTTCCGTCCCGATCTCGGAGAGGACCCGGCGCTCGACGAGATCGCCGCGGAGCTCGGGGACCTGCCGCTGGCGCTCCACCTCGCGGGGAGCTTCCTGGCGTGTTACCGGCACGCGTCCGCGGGTCGACCGGCGAATTACCTGGAGCAGTTGCGTCACGGCGATCTCCTGGATCATCCGTCCCTCCAGGGACGGGGGAGCGAAGCGTCGCCGACCGATCACGAGCGCCACGTGGCGCGGACCTTCGCCCTGAGCTACGAACGGCTCGACGCGGCCGATGCGGACGACGCGCTGGCGCGGTCGCTGCTGGCGAGGGCGGCGTTCTTCGCGGCCGGTGAGCCGATCCCGCGTCCGCTGCTGCTGGCCACCATCGAGATCGGGGACGACGGCCTACGGGGGGAGGACGTGCTGAAGCGTCTGACCGAGCTCGGGCTGTTGGAGGAGGAAGCGGACGGCGCGGTGAAGGTCCACCGGCTGGTGGCGTCGTTCGCGCGGTGGACGGGGGAGGAGCAAGCGACACGGGCGGCGGTGGAGGAGGTGGTCTACGAAGAGGCCGATCGACTTAACGCGGCCGGCTTCCCGGCGCCGCTCCTTGCCTGGCAGGTACACCTGCGGGCGGTCACCGACGCCGCTCGACAGCGTGAGGTCGTGACGGCAGCACGCTTGTGCAGCGCGCTGGGCTACCACCTCTGGACGATTGGCGACCTGAGAGGGGCGCGGCCGTACCACGAACGCGCCCTGGCGATCAATGAAAAGGTGCACGGCGCCGAGCATCCCGACACCGCCGGGAGCCTGAACAACCTGGGCTTCCTCTTGCAAAGCCAGGGGGACCTGGCGGGGGCGCGGCCGTGCTACGAACGCGCCCTGGCGATCCTGGAAAGGGTGCTGGGCGCCGAGCATCCCGACACCGCCACGAGCCTGAACAACCTGGGCGCCCTCCTGCGAAGCCAGGGGAATCTGGCGGGGGCGCGGCCACACTACAAACGCGCCCTGGCGATCCGGGCTTGAAAACAGACTCCATCGCTCTCGGCGATCAGATCCGAGTGATCTCCAAAGATCGGTTGAGCGTGAGGTGGGGATCGCTGTCAAACGAGTCCATCCGGCGAATCGATCTGGCGCTGATGATCACCTTGAGTCTTCCCGGTCAAAGGCAGTGATGGCAACGCTTTGCCGTCAGCAGGTCGTGTGGTTTCCGAGACGTCCGCTCAGCGCCGGTAGCTGGGGTGGTCGTGCCTGGGCCATGCGCTCGGGATCGACGGCGCCGAGGCCGGCGACGCCGTCCAGATACGCCGGCACCCGACGGTTGAACAGGTTCTCGCCGGTGGGTCGCTGGTGGATGTCGGGGAGGAAGGCATGGATCAGCATCCTTGGGCGGTCTACTATACTGTCCCGCCGACCGACCAGCGAGCCCGTGTGACCACCGACCCACCACCTTCTCTCCAGGCCATCCGCGCCTGGTTCGACCGCACCTATCGCGACCAGGGCCTCGCCTACCTGCGTCCGGCGGAGTTCTACTCGATCTTCATGGAGTGGCTGGACGTCCGTCCCGGCCATCGGCTCCTCGATGTCGGCTGCGGACCGGGGCTCCTGCTCGGCCAGGCCGTGGAGCGCGGCGCCGCCGCCTGGGGCGTCGACGTCTCCGCGACCGCCCTCGTCCTGGCGCGCCGGCTGGTGCCGCGCGCGCGGGTCTGCGCCGGCAACGCCGAGGCTCTGGGCTTCGCCGACCACGTCTTCAACCACGTCACCTGCATCGGCACCTTCGAGCACTTCCCCGATGGCGATCACGCCCTCGCCGAGCTGCGGCGGGTGCTCAAGCCGGACGGCCGGCTGTGCGTCATGGTGCCCAACTCGCGGACCCTCAAGTGGCAGCTCGAATCGCGCCTCGGCGTCCACGACGAGCGCGCCGCCACCCTCGAGCATTGGCGAGAGGTCTTCCTCGGGAGCCGCTTCACGATCGACCGGATCCACCGCGATGAGTGGCCGCGCTATCGCCGCCGCCGGCTGTTCCGCCGCGGGGGATCGGGCTTCGCCGCGGCCGCCCGACGCGCGCGGCACCTCGCGCCCCTGCGCTTCGCCAACCAGTTCGTCTTCCTGCTCCGGCCCTGAGCGCGCCGCGCCGACAGGGGTGGCAAGGGTAAGGCCAAGGAGCAGTCGTCGAAGCCGGGAGCCGCGGGCGGCCTGTCTCAACCCGTCCTCGAAGAGAGACCTTACCCTTGACGCTCGTAGCTGGGCCGACGAACAAGGGTAAGCCAGTGGAGCGCGGCTCCGTCGTCGAGCATACGGCATCTCTTCGTCCCGAGCCACCTGTGGCGTCGCTTACCCTTGCCACCCTTCCTTGTTCGGCCTCTCCTTGAGCTCATCCAGCGTCAGCCCGATCCGCCGAAACGGTCAGCGCCGGTAGCTGGGGTGGTCGTGCCCGTCGACGACGGCGATCCACGTGCCGTCGTCGAGCCGGTGGGCGTCGACGTGGTGACGGCCGCGGCTGTTCCAGGCGTCCGGCTCCGGCTCCCGCATCGGCGATCCCTCGAGCGGCCGCTCGCGGTACTCGGCCGCGGTCAGGCGGGTGATCTCGAAGGCGCGCACCGCGGTGCCGTACTGCGGATGGCAGTCCTGGGCGTAACGCGCCAGCCGTCCGTCCCATTCCACGACCCGGCCGGCCGGGCGGGCGCCGCGGCGGTCGCCGTCGACGATCGGGCTGGCCGGGTGCTCGCGCCACGGTCCGGTCAGCTCGTCGGCTCGGTAGAGCCGCAGGACGTCGTGGTCCTCGGGCCGCGGGCAGGTGAACATCCACCAGGCGCCGTCGAACCGGAAGGGGGTCGGGTCGGCGACCGGGCCGTCTTCGATCAGGTCCGCCACCGGCCGCCAGCCGCGGGGAAAAGCCTCGGCCCGGTAGAGACGCACGCAGCCCTGTCCGTACATCTCCGGCACCATGTAGAACCCCCCCCGCCAGCGGAAGACGCAGGGGTAGGACACGTTGAACGGCTCGACCAGCACCCGCCCGCGGTACTCCCAGCGGCGCAGGTCCCGGCTGACCGCCACCGCGATCTCGCCCTGGTAGACGGCGTCGTTGAAAACCTCGAAGAAGAGGTGCCAGAGGCCGTCGTGGCGGATCAGGAACGGATCGGCCACGAAGGTGGCGCGCGCGTCGTCCACGTCACGGTAGGTGAGCACGGGATTGTCGACGCCCGGCGCCGGCGACAGCGCCAGCGGTGACGCTCCGGCGTAGACGCCGATCGCGTACCAGTGACCCGGGACGATTCGTTCCGTCATCGGCTCGCTCACGGTTCCAGGGGAAGGGGATTGAAGCCGGTCTTCACGTTCTCGTCGAATGGATAGGCGTGGCGGCGCATGTACTCGTGGAGCGGCGCCTTGTAGCGCCGGTTCTTGAGCTCCGGGGCGAGCCACAGGAATTCCTGCACGACCTCCCGGTCGAGAAACGGGTAGCGCCCCTCGACGCCGCACGCCCCCGCCACCAGCTCCTCCTTGGCGAGGTAGGCGGCCATCCAGTTGCCGTCGAAGTCGGGCCAGGGGCGCAGCACATCAGGGAAGCGCGCTCCCGGCCAGTGACGGCAGGCGGCCACCGTCTCGTCCACCCCGTGGCCCGAGAGGAAGAGGCGGCGGCCCTCGGCGCGGGCGCGGGAGTGGATGAGGGCGAGGCCGCGGCTGGCCCGGTCCTCGTGCACCTCGTAGACCTCCTCCTCGCCGGTGAAGATCCTCACCCGGAAGCTCGCGGGCTCGCAATGGGCGCGCAGGAAGGCGCCGCGCTCGGCGAAGGTCGCCTCGTCCATGAGCAGGACCTCGCCGCCGCGGCGGCGCAGCAGCTCCACGTTCTCCCGGCCCTCGATCGAATAGGCCTTGTGGGCGACGCCGAGCCGGCGCAGGGCGCAGTCGACGGCGCCGCTGTCGTAGCCGGCGCTCAGCGGCAGGTAGCAGCCCTCGCTCGCGCGCTTGCCCACCGCGCGCTCGAAGGCGCGGATCCAGTCGTCGTAGCTCTCCTTGTGCTGGCGGTCGAAGTCGAAGGGCGCCAGGATCGACCGCCGGCTCTCGCCGCCGTCGAGGTCGATCACCGCCACCGTGTTCGGCGAAAGCCGCTCGCCGCCGCCCAGGGCGCCGCGGCAGCTCGAGGCCTCGGTGCCCTTCACGAACAGCGGCTTGGTGCCGAAGGCGTCGGTGGCGGCGACCAGGATCCGGCGGCGGAAGTCGTAGAGGACGACGGCGAGATCGCCGTCCACGTGGCGGACGAAGCCCTCGCCGTGCCGGCGGTAGAGGCCGACCAGGGAGCGGCCGGCGGGATAGACCTCACCGTCCCAGACGCAGACGACGTCGCCGTCGATCAGAGGCGCGGGCTCGCCCGCGACGCTCGAGAGGTAGTGATGGAAGTGGTAGCCTTCGACCTCCACGGTACGCGTCAGGTCCGGGCCGCGGCGCCGGAGCGTCCGGCGGTCGGCGTCGCGGCGTCGCGAGACGAGGAAGCCGCTCACGGCAGCAAGCCCTTTCGAAGGAGCGAGGATGACTCGAGGGGTTCTCTACATGGTCTGGGGCGACGAGGCCAGACGGGAGGCGGCGCGCTCGATCGAGTCGGTGCGGGCCTTCGGCCTCGACTGCCACGTCCACGAGATGGACGACGGCTCGCGGCTGACGGACAAGGCCCTGATGGGGACGTGCTCACCATTCGACGAAACGCTCTTCCTGGATTCCGACACGGTGGTGCTCGACGACCCGAGCTTCGGTTTCGAGATGGCGGCGCGCCACGGTCTCGCGCTGTCGATCGCGCCGGCCTGCTGGGCGCGCCGGCAATGGGAGGAGGACCCCGGCGCCCGCGGCCGGGTCGGCGCCGAGCTGGTCGAGTACAACACCGGCGTGGTCTTCTTCAAAAAGGGCTCCGAGACCCGGAACCTGTTCGCGAGGTGGCGCGAGGTCGCGGAGGATTACGGCTGGTGCGACCAGTGGAGCTTCGCCCAGGCCGTCGACGACCGCGGCGTCAATCCCTTCGTCCTGCCGCCGAACTGGAACTTCCGCGCCAGCCCGCTCGAGACCCCGGTCTTCGGACCGATCAAGGTCTGGCACACCCGCGAGCCGGTGCCGGAGAACGCGTCGCGGTGGAATCGGGGACCGATCCGCTGGGGCAAGATCGAGGACGGGCGGATCGTGCCTCTGACGGCCGAGAACGACCCGGACGATTCCAATCGAGGTGGCCGCCGGTGATCCGTTCGACATGCGATCCGCCTCCGTGCACGCTCACCGGCACAAGGGTAGGAAGCCCCTCTTCACGTTCTCGTCGAAAGGATAGCCGTGGCGCGTCATGTACTCGTGGAGCGGCGCCTTGTAATGCCGGCTCTTGAGCTCCGGGGAGAGCCACAAGAACTCCTGGACCGCCGCCCGGTCGAGGAAAGGGTATCGTCCCTCGACGCCGAAAGCGCCGGCGACGAGCTCCTCCTTGCCCTGGTAGGCGGCCCGCCAGCCGCCGACGAAGGTGGGCCAGGGCCGTAGCTGCTCCGGCCACTGGCGGCGGTACTCGGCCAGGATCTCGTCCGCTCCCGTTCCCGACAGGAAGACCCTGCGGCCCTCGCTGCGGGCCCGGGAATGGATGAGGGCGAGGCCGCAACTGGCGCCGTCCTCCAGCGGCTCGTAGGTCTCCTCATCGCCGTCGTCCGCGACGACTTTCACCCGGAAGCTCGCCGCATCGCCGTGCCGGCGCAGGAAGGCTCTCTGCTCGGCGAAGGTCTCCACGTCCATGCGCAGGATCTCGCCGGTGACGTTGCGCCGGCGCAGCAGCTCCAGGTTCTCGATGCCCTCGACGGAATAGACCTTGTAGGCGATGCCCAGCCTGGCCAGGGCGCAGTCGATGGCGCCGCTGTCGTAGCCGGCGCTGAGCGGGAGATAGCAGCCGTCGACCGCCCGCTTCCTGACCGCGCCCTCGAAAGCGGCGAACCAGTCGTCGTAGCTCTGTTTGTGCTGGTGATCGAAATCGAAAGGCGCGAGGATCGACCGCCGGCTCTCGCCGCGGTCGAGGTCCAGGACTATGACCGTGTTCGCCGCCACCCGTTCGCCGCCGCCCAGAGCGCCGAGGGAGCTGGCGGCCTCGGTCCCGTTGACGAACAGAGGCTTCGTTGCGAAGGGATCGGTGGCCAGCACCATGATCCGGCGGCCGAGGTCGGTGACGGCGGCGGCGAACTCGCCGTCGAGGTGGCGCGCGAAGTCCTCGCCGTGTTGCCGGAAGAGCCGAATCAGGGCCTCGCCGGCGCCGGTCCCGGCGGGGCGGTCGTAGATCTCGCCGTCGAAGAGGGCGACCACGCCGTCGTCGGCCGACGGCCGGGGCGTGACCTCACCGGTGACGCGCGCGAGGCATTGCGTGAAGCGATAGTCCTCCAGCTCGAGGGTCCAGGTCAGGTCCGGACCGCGCCGCCGGATGAAGCCGTCGTCGGCGGCCCGGCACCGGGAAACGAGGAAACCGCTCATGGTCCGCTCCCCGGCAGCTCGCCGGCGCCCCGGAGCTCGGCGCCGCCTGCATCCAGCGCGGAGAGCTGCGCCTTCCAATATTCCTTGTAGAGACCTTGGGGCGTCCAAGGTTTTCGCGAGCCGGTCCAGTGCAGGATGCCGGCGCTCCTGAGGTCTGACTCGGCGATATTATCGTCATACCCGAGGCCGTAGAGGTTCCACTTGCGTGACAGCCATTGGATTCTGCGATGAAAGACCAGGTTCATGATCGCCTGGCTGCCAAAGTAGAAGAGGTCGTCGCGGAGCTGCTCACGGACGTTCGACCACAGCTCCATCAAGTATTCGATCCGCGGCACCACGTCTTCTTCTCTCCATCTCGCGAGACGGGTCACGAAGACGCCGCTGTTGAATCCGGGCTGGCTGAAGTCGACGTCGCGGAAGTGGACGGACTCCCTTTGGAATCCCCAGAACGTCATGGCGACGGCGGCCAGCTCGTGCTCTTCCAAGGTCGCTTCCCGGAAGAGCTGCGCCAGGTCTGCCTGCACGATGACGTCGACGTCGAGATAGACGACCTTGTCGAGCTCCGGGAACAGGTCGCAGAGGTAGAACCTCGAGCAGTTGATCGCGGCGGACCGGTGGGGAACGTTGCACACGCCGCCTGCCGCCGCCCGGATGTAGCGTTCGAGGGCCGGCTTGGGGCGGAATTCCCTGATCTCGTAGCGAAAGCTCGGACGCGGGAAGGCGCCGCGGAGCAAGGCGAGCAGCGCGCCGGATTCTCCCGGCCCGGTGACGACGTGGAGGAAGATCGCTTCGGGGCGTGCGGCGTTGAGGACGGCGGAGGCGATCACGGCGACGACGCCGACGAACTGGTGCTCGTCGCTGCCGAGGACGACGTCGATGGTGTGAGCCGAGCGCATGGATCGCGGTGTCAGCCTGCGGGCCGGGCCGCGTACGGCGTCCAGTATTCCTTGTACAGTCCGTCCGGCTTCCAGGGCTTCCTCTCGCCGGCCCAGTGCAGGATCTTCGCCTCCCGCAGCGTCCGTTCGGGAATGGCGTCGTCGTATCCCAGAGGACGCACGTTCCATTCCGGCGGCAAGAGCTGGACGTTGCGGTAGAACGCGAGGTTCATGATCGACTGGGTGCCGAAGACGACGTCTTCCATGGAGCGCCGGTGGACCCGCATCCAGTGCTCGAGCCGCGGCAGGGCTTTCCGCCATCGCGCGAGCTCGGTCACGTAGATGCCGTTGTTGAACACCGGCTCGCCGGGATCGAAGCCGCGCAGGTGCGGCCAGTCCTTCTTGAAACCCCCTTCCCAGGTGCCGAAGCTGGCGACGCGGACGGCGGCGAGGTCGTGGCGCTCGAGCGTCGCTTCCCGAAACAGCTCCGCGAGGTCGCTCCGGACGATGACGTCGACGTCCAGGTAGGCGTACTTCCCGAGCTCGGGGTAGATGTCCCCGAGATAGAACCGCGCGAAGTTCATCACCGACGAGGTGTAGGCGGCGTAGGTCCGGTCCTTGCCCGCGCGCACGTAATCGTCCAGGAACGGCGTGCAACGGAACTCCCTCACCTCGTAGCGGAAGCTCGGATCCGGGAACGACTCGCGCAGCAATGCGAGCAATTCGTCGGACTCCCCCGCGCCGACCGCGACGTGGAAGGCCAGGGCCTGAGGGCGCGCGGCGTGGGCGAGGATCGAGCGGATCGTCGGGACGACGCCGACGAAGTGCATCCGGTCGATGCAGATCGCGACGTCGAGGGTTTCCCGGGCTGTCACGGACATGGCAGGGGGATGAAGCCGGTCTTCACGTTCTCGTCGAAGGGATAGCCGTGGCGCGTCATGTACTCGTGGAGCGGCGCCTTGTAGTGGCGGCTCTTGAGCTCGGGGCTGAGCCACAGGAACTCCTGCACCAGCGTCCGGTCGAGGAACGGGTAGCGCGCCTCGACGCCGAAGGCGCCGGCGACGGACTCCTCCTTCGCCAGGTAGGCGGCCCCCATGCGGCCGACGAAGTCGGGCCAGGGCCGCAGCTCCCGCGGCCAGCGCCGGTATTTCGACAGGATCTCCGCGCCCGTGCCCGACAGGAAGACCTTGCGGCCTTCGGCGCGGGCCAGGGAATGGATCAGGGCGAGGCCGCAACTGGCGCCGTCCTCCAGCACGTCGTAGGTCCTCGCCTCGCCTTCGTCGTTGACGATCCGCATCCGGAAGCTCGCGGTCTCGGCGTGCCGGGCCAGGAACGCTTTCCGCTCGGCGAAGGATTCCGCGTCCATGCGCAGGATCTCGCCGCTGACGTTGCGCCGGCGCAGCAGCTCCAGGTTCTCCTCGCCTTCGATGGAATAGGGCTTGTAGGCGGTGCCGAGCCGGGAGAGCGCGCAGTCGATGGCGCCGCTGTCGTAGCCGGCGCTGAGCGGCAGATAGCAACCGTCGACCGCCCGCTTGCTCACCGCCCGCTCGAAGGCCGCGGTGGCGTCGTCGTAGCATTCCTTGTGCTGGTGATCGAAATCGAAAGGCGCGACGATCGAGCGCCGGCTCTCGCCACTGTCCAGGTCCGTCACCACCACCGTATTCGGCTCCATCCGCTGGCCGCCGTCCGGAGCGCTGCGGTAGCTGGCGGCCTCCGTGCCGCTGGCGAACAGCGGCTTCGTTGCGAACGGATCGGTGGCCAGCACCGCGATCCGGCGGCCGAAGTCGTAGACGGCGACGGCGAATTCGCCGTCGAGGTGGCGCGCGAAGCCCTCGCCGTGCCGCCGGTAGAGCCGGATCAGGGTCTCGCCGACGCCGGCTCCGGCGGGGCGGCCGTAGATCTCGCCGTCGTAGACGGCGACGACGCCGTCGTCGGCGAGCGGCTCGGACGGGAGCTCGCCGCCGACGCACGCGAGGTAGTGGGTGAAGCGAAAGCCCTCCATCTCCAGGGTCCGGGTCAGGTCCGGACCGCGCCGCCGGATGGCGCTGTGGTCGGCGCTCCGGCGCCGCGAGACGAGGAAGCCGCTCATGGTTGGTGCCTTGATCTGCCAGGCGTGAGGATACGCTATTTGTGGATGAACCAGACGTCCTTGCGGTCCCGCTCATAGGCTCCGAAGACGCTGTGGACCGGGGCGCCGGTGACCAGCCGGTCCTTGAAGAAGGTGTAGAGGACGTAGTTGAAGACGCCCATGTTGAGGTTTTCCCAGGGCTTGCCGATCGCCGCGAGCGTCTCCGTGATGCGCTCCAGCACCGCGAGCACGACGTCGCGCCGGCCGCCCAGGATCCCGGCGTTGAGCACCGGCAGCGCCTCCTCGCGCGACGCCGCCCACGCGAGGAAGTCGTGGAGGCCCGCGGCCTCGAGCCGCTCGATCGCGTAGGTGTGGTGGCCGAAGGCGATCTCGTCGTCCGCGGGGGGAGGCGGGTGCAGCGTCGCGTCCTCGCTGCCGGCGTAGACCTTGCCGGCGGCCAGGGACGGGAACGGGTCGCCGGCGACGATCACGTCGGATCCGTCGGTCATGAAGAGGCTCTCGATCTCCGGACGGGCGAGCAGGTGGCGCAGGTAGATGAAGAAGCGCTCGTCGTTGAGCGAGTAGGTGAAGCGCGACGGGTCCTCGAACACGAAGTCCACCCGCGCCGTCCGGTGCGCCGCCACGAACGCGTCCGAGAGCCCGTCGTGGAAGATCGTGCCATGGAGACCCGCCGCGTGCAGGGAGTCGTGCCACGCCTCGACGTAGGGGAAGCAGTCTTTCTCGACGCGGACGTTTCGAATAGGGTTGCGCCGGGACGTGAAGTAGGTGGTGAAGATCCGGCCCATGCTGCCATTCCTGGAGCTCTTCCTGAGCGGCGCTCTCCTCCTCGTCCTGGTCAAGGAATTCAAGCACCAGGAGACCGGGGTCCGGAGCGCGCTCGTCTTCGCGGACTGCTTGGTCCTCTGGCTCACGGCCGCTGCCGTCTTCGCGGTCGCCCATCTCGCCGGTCCGGCCGCGGGCGCGGCCGCGCTCGCAGCCCTGCTCCTGGTCTTCCTCGTCCTCTGGCTCGACGCTCTGCTCTTTCGGCTCTTCGGGGTCGAGCTCGAGCCCGCCGCCGTCAGGAAATACTGCGGCGAGATCTTAGACGGCCTGGCCGACGAAGCAAAGCAGGTGGCGAGATTCCTCCCCAGGAGCTACTTCTCCCTGCTTCCCCTCGTCGCCGCCGCGGCCCTGTCGGCCGCTCATCGCAGCGAGCTTGCCGGTTTCTTGCTGGCGCCGCTTCTTCTCTACTTCGGATTCCGAGCGAGCAGCCTGGTAGGCCCCAAACGGGCGCCGGTGGGCCTCGCCGCGGCCCTGCTCGCGTGCCTCCTCGCCCGCGGCTCGCCGCCGACCGGCGAGGTCCTGGTCGTCGCGGTGCTCTTGGCCCTGGGAGCGAAGCTCCTGGCGTCGACGTCCTGGGCCGCAAGCAAGCCCTTCTTCGACTTGCCGACCTATCTCCGACCCTTCGTGCCCGGCAGGGCCATCGCCGACGATTCCGGCTCGCCGGTGCGCGAGGAGCACGCCCACCTCTTTCGTCGACCCGCGGCGGCGCGGCGAAGCGGCCTCCACGGCCGGCTGCGCGGCGTGAGCGTGGTCCTGGTGACGCTCGAGGGCGTGGCCCGCGACCACCTCGCCCTGTTCCAGGAAGGCGGCGCCGCCACTCCCTTCCTCGAGCGGCTCGCCGCGCGTTCGGTGGTCTCGCGCCATCACTTCTGCGTCTCGACCCAGACCACCAACTCCCACCGGGCGATCTACGCGGCGGGCTATCCCGACGTCGAGGGGTTCCCCTGCCTCGACGCCCTGCGCCGCGCCGGCTACCGCACCGTCTACCTCACTCCGGCCAACACCCGGCACTTCGGCCTCGGGGACTTGATCCGGCGGGCCGGTTTCGATCCAGTCCTCGACCAGAGCGCCTTCGTCCCCCATGCCCGGGAGCCGGACCGGGTCTCCGACTACGTGCTGATGGACCAGGGCGCCCGGATCGTCCGCGAGCTCGCCGAGCGGCCGGACCCTTTCTTCGTCCACGTCCAGACCAAGAACACGCACAAGAGCTACCGGGTGGTCGATCCCGGCCGCTTCAACCGTTGGCAGGGCCGCGGCGAGATCTCCCGCTATCGCAACTGTCTGGAGGAGATGGACTGGATCCTCGGCGAATTCCTGACCGGGCTGAGAGAGTCGCTCGACGACACGCTGTTGGTCGTCACCGCGGACCACGGCCAAGCCTTCGGCGAATTCGGCTATCACGGCCATTCGAGCTCGGTGATCAAGGAGGAGGTCAACGTGCCGTTCCTCATGACCCATCCGCGGCTCGAGCCGGCGAGCGTCGACTTCTCGAGCCACTTCGACGTCCTGCCCACGGTCCTCGACCTCCTCGGCATACCGTGCCCGGACCCCGTCTTCGGCGAGCCGCTCCTCCTCGCAGGGCGCACGCCTTCGCTGCTCCTCTACAGCGAGGTCGTGCGGTCGGGGGTGCCGACGAGCTGCGGGCTGATCGACGACGGCCGCAAGGTCATGGTCGACCTGATCCTCGGCAAGACCTACGAGATGGACTGGGACGACAGGGTCGCGCGCGAGCTCGCCGGCGGCGAGCGAGCCTATTTCTCCGCGCTGCTCCGCCGGTTGCTGGCCGCCAGGGGTCTGCTGCGGGGTTAGACGCGCACGACCGTCACGTTCTCGCCGTGCTCGAGCCGGGCGCCGAACGAGGACTTGTAGGGCTCGTCCCCGCGCAGGAAGTCGTAGGTCCGAAAGCCTCCGCGGATCGCCTCGCGGATGCTGTGGGCGACGATGACGGTCCCCGGCGACCACGACGCGTAGCGCTCGTCGAAGCCGCTGAGGTAGAAGCGGAAGCAGCTTCGATCGCGGTCGAGGAAGGCGAGCAGGCCGGCGAGGGGGACGTCGCCGTCCCACACGAGGTCGAGCCACAGGCATCCGGATTTCAGGCAACACTGGAAGACTGAGCGGAACTGCGCCAGCTCCGCCTCCGTCCGTTCGCCCCACCGCCGCTGCCAGAGGCCGAGGAGCGTCGCGACCTGGGCCTCGCCGCCGTCGTCCACGGTGGTGATCCGCAGGCCGGGAAGTCGTTCGATCGCCCGCAGCTTGCGGCGCAGGGTCTGCCGCCGCCGCGGCTGGACCCGGGCTCGCAGGTAGACCTCCCAATCGTCTTCGAGCTCGAGACGGGGACACGGCGTGGGCGGCAGCCGGACGGTCCGGAACGCCGGCTCGGGGAAATGCCCGAGGAAGGCGTCGAGGCGGGAATCGAGGACGTCGCTCAGCTCCAGCCGCCGCCAGCTCAGGCTCCCCTGGAGGCGGGCGGCGAAGGCGGCGAGCACCGCGTCCTCGTAGCCGGGAACGCAGAGGAAACCGGTGTAGTCGGCCAGCGGGCTGCCCGCCATGCTCAGGATCGACGCTTCCGTCCGCAGCGGCAGCAGCCCCACCACCGGCCCGCCCTCGGCCCGGGCGACCAGCACCCACCACGTCTCGGTCAGGGCCGCGAGCCGGCCCCACAGCCAGGGCCACGACGTGAACACGGTGGCGTGCGGATCGGCGCGGTGCACCGCCTTCCAATCGTCCTCGAGCGCTGCGAGATCGTCGAGGCCGCTGACCGCGAACACCTCGGTTTTCCTCATGGTCGTGCCGCGCGTAGGATAGCATCGCCGCCGTCGAAGGCCGGCATGACGACCCGCTACTTCTGCACTCACGTGAATCGGGGCTACCTCGCGAAGGGGCTGGCGCTCCACGAGTCGCTGACGCGCTGCTGCCCGGACGCCCGGCTGTTCCTGCTCTGCCTCGACGAGGAGTCGCACCGCGTCCTCTCGCGGCTCGGCCGCGAGCGCCTGGAGCTCGTGCGCCACGCCGATTTCGCGGACGAAACGATGCTCGCGGCGCGCCGGAACCGCAGCGAGCGGGAGTACTGCTACACCTGCTCCGCCTCCTTTCCCAACTGGCTGCTGAGAAACCGCGCCGAGATCGACGTCCTCGCCTTCGTCGACGCCGACGCCTGCTTCTTCAGCGATCCCGAGCCCCTCTTCGACGAGCTCGGCGACGGCTCCATCGGCGTCACCGAGCACCGCTTCCCGGAAATGTGGAAGCACCACGAGGACTGCGGGCTCTACAACTCCGGCTGGGCCTGCTTCCGGCGCGACGCCAACGGGCTGGCCTGCGCGCAGTGGTGGCACGAGCGGTGCGTCGAGTGGTGCCACGACCGGATCGAGGGCGACCGCTACAGCGACCAGAAATATCTCGAGCAGTGGCCGCGCCGCTTCGAGGGCGTCGTGGTGCACCGCCACAAGGGCGCCAACGTCGCGCCCTGGAACGTGCCTGTCTATCGCATCCACAAGGGCGACGGCCGCGTCATGGTTGACGACGAGCCCCTGGTCTTCTATCACTTTTGCGGGCTGAGGAAGCCGGCGCCGGGCTTCTACAACTCCTCGGTCTCGACGCCGATGTCGAAAGCCCTGCGCCGCGACGTCTACGGTCCCTACGTCGCCATGATCCACCGCTGGCAGAGGAGGGTCGACGAGATCTCCGGGACCGGACCGCCGGCGCGGCTCCGGCGTCTCTTTCCCGCTCCGCGCACGACGTTCAAGGACCTCGCCGCGGGCGAGAAGCTCCTGCTCGCGCCCTGGGGCCGAGTGCTGTAGATCGCCGGCCCGGAGCGCCTCAGGCGCGTGGCGGGACGGAGTCCTTGGGGGGCACGGCACCCGGTCAAAGATCCCGCCGGTTCAACGCCCACACGCCCGCGGCCGCGGGCACCGCGAGCCAGGCCACCAGGACCGCCGTCAGGACGCCGATCGCCGCTCCGACGCCGCCCAGCGAGCGCACGAGCTGGGCGCCGGCGGCGCCGAAGAGCTCCTTGCCGGCGATCGCCAGCAGCGTGGCCACGCGCGCCGCGTCGATGGGATTGGCGACGACGCCGGCGATCGCCAGCCGGGTGGCCCAGGCCTCGGGAAGCACGAAGGTCAGCCCGATCACCGTCAGGTCGAAGAGCAGCACGAACACGAACCACGCCACGAGCACCGCGGCGTAGGCGCGCAAGCCGCGTCCGGCGAGGATGGTGAGGAAGCTCGCCAGCGCCAGGAAGACCGCGCCCAGGAGCATCGTGAAGCCCACCAGCACCAGGTAGGCGGACAGCCCGCGGACGCCCACCTTGGCGCCGATCACCACGCCCGAGAACCCGAAGCCGAGAAGCGTGGCCGTCACGTGGGCGGTGCCCAGGCCGGCGAGCTTGCCCAGCGCCACCTCCACCCGGGTGACCGGCTCGGCCATCAGTTGCTCGGTCATGCCGCCTTCGCTGCGGAAGCTCTGGACGGCCATCAGCATGGTGGCCAGCGGCACCAGGTAGAGCACCAGGTTGAGCAGGCTCACGGCGGTGCGGTCGAAGCTCTGGAAGCCGGTGAACTCGATCACGGTGAGGCCGAAGTAGCTGACCGCGGCGGCGAGCAGGGCAAAGAGGCCGGCGTAGACCGCCACCCAGCGGCTGCGCAGCACGATGCGCAGCTCGTGGCGGGCGAGCAGGGCGCAAGTCCGCGGATCGGGCAGCCGTCCCTTCATGGCGCCGCCTCCGTCAACACCTCTTCCCAGGTGAGCAGCCGTCCCCCGAGCTGTGCCGCCAGCGTCTCGGCGGCGCTCCGGTCGTGGAAGGCCGCGAGACCGGAGCCCATCGGCGTCGGCAGCTCCGGCGATACCAGGTAGGTTGCGTCCGGGGCCGCGAGCCAGTCATGGCTCTCGTAGTCGGCCACGAAGAGGCCGGAGCCGGCGGGCGGCGGATGCTCGCGCAGCCAGGCGGCGAGGCAGCCGAGATCGTCGAAGAGCTCCACCTGGCCGCCGGGCGTCACCAGCTCGGCGGCGAAGGCGGGCTGGGAGACGGCCATGCGGCAGTGGCTGCACGCGTCCTCGTCGTAGACGATGGGGACGGGTTGGGGCTCGCCGCCGCAGGCGGTGAGGACCAGGAAAAGACACCAAGCCGCGAAGGCATCCTCACCCCCAGCCCCTCTCCCAGGGGGAGAGGGGAGCAAAGCCATTGAGGAAACTCCCCCTCTCCCCCTGGGAGAGGGGGTCGGGGGGTGAGGGTTCCGTGCGCTATAGCTCGTCCGAAGCCTCACGGCTTTGGTCCACGTATTCCACATAGACGCGCTCCAAGGACGGCTTCTCGGTCTCGAAATGGTGGACCGTCCCGAGCTCGGCGAGACGCTGCAGGATGGCGAAGCGGCGCTCCGCCGGCGCGGTGACGATCACCGCCCGCGAGTTGAGCTCGGCGCGGCTGGCGCCCGCCGCCAGCGCCGCTTCGACGTGCGCGGGCCCCGGCTCGCCGACGTCGACGCGCAGCACCGCGAAGCGCCCGAGGCGCTCGCGCAGCTCGCCCCGGCTCTCCTCGAGCACGGCACGACCGGCGACCATCACCACCACCCGGTCGGCGAGCTCCATCACGTCGGTGAGCACGTGGGTCGAGAAGAGGATCGCGCGGCCTTCGTCGCGCCAGCGCCGGGCCAGGGCGCGGAGCTCGAGGGCTCCCTGGGGATCGAGGTTGGCGGTGGGCTCGTCGAGCACCATGAGCTCCACCGGCGGCGTCTCCGCCACCGCCAGCGACAGGCGCTGGCGCATGCCCCCGGACAGCTCCTCGGTGCGGCGCTCCTCGTCGGCGGCGGCGAAGCCGGCCTGGCGCAGCGCCGCCTCGACCCGCTCGGCGCCGACGCCGCGCAGTCGGGCGTGCAGCTCCACCACCTCGCGCACCGTCAGGTGCGGCGGGAAGCACGCCTGCTGCGGCACGTAGGAGAAGCGGCGGCGCGCCGCGCGGGGTTGGCGAGCGAGGTCGAAGCCGGCCACCCGGATGCTGCCGGCGTCGGGGCGCAGCAGGCCGGCGACGCAGCGCAGCGTCGTGGTCTTGCCGCTGCCGTTGGGACCCAGCAGCGCCACCGCCTCGCCGCGCGCGACCGTGAAGCTCACGCCGTCGACGGCGCGGATCACGCCGTCGGCGCCGAGCAGCGGCGAGAGCCACGACCGGCCGTAGCTCTTCGACAGGCCGCGGATCTCCAGCACCGCGCTCATCGCCGCAGCCTCCAGGCCACCGCCGCCGTCAGCACGACGAGCAGCGAAAAACCGGCCGCCGCCGCGGACCCGTGCGTCACCGCGACGCCCTGGCCCGTCACCCGCACGCCGCTCGCCGGCTTCATCGCCGGCGCGGCGTCGAGCTGCTCGCTTCCCGGCACCAGCGGAAAGGCCTGCTCCGCCGTCGCCAGGGCGCGGGCCGCGGCGCTCATCAGGAAGAGCCGCAGCAGCGGATGGTTGCCCTCGAGCACCTCGAAGGGGTCCTGCAGGCGGTGGGGCAGGTCGCCGCGGCCGTCGCCGTCGAGGTCGTAGCCGGCGTAATCGGAGAAGTGGTTGCCCTCGCCCTCGCCGCCCCACGCGGCGCGCGCCCGGCCCACCGTGTGCAGCGTCGCCTGGTTGCCGATGAAGTCGTTGGCGGCGAAGGCGTTGTCGAGAGAGCTGGCGTAGAGCTTCACGCCGACGTCGTTGTAGGCCACCAGGTTGGCCCGGAAGACGTTGCGGTGGGAGCTGTCGAGGAAGATCCCGGAGACGTTGTTGACGATCGCGTTGCGCTCGGCCACCGAATCGATCGCGTCCTTGAGCAGCAGGCCGAAGGCGTGGTAGCCCTCGCGGTTGTTCAGGATCTGGTTGTCGGTGAAGCGCACCCGCGACGTGTACATGATCGCCACGCCCGCCACGCTGTCGCGAAAGACGTTGCGGTAGAAGCGGTTGTCGTCGCAGTACATGTAATGGACGCCGTAGCGCAGGCGGCTGAATTCGTTGTCCGCCACCAGGTTGTGGTCGGAATGGTCGAAGTAGACGCCGTCGCGCACGTAGGAGACCGTATTGTAGCGCACGGTGTTCTCGTGGGCGTCGAAGAAGTGGATGCCGGCGCCGCGGCGGCCGACCTCGACCTCGGCACGCCCGGTGATCGCGTTGCGCTCGACGAGCGCTTCGCGGGCGCCTTTCAAGTAAACGCCGAAAAGGTTGTCGTCAAGGCGGCAGTCGGCGACGTGGGCGCGCGCGCCGGCGATCTTGACGCCGGCGTCGCTCGAGATCATGCGGTTGCCCGAGCCGCTGACGGCGAAGCCGCGGATGGTCACGCCGTCGGCCGTGACGAGGACGACGTCACCTTTGCCGAGGCCGACGATCTCGGGCTCGCCGCGGCCCACCAGGGTCACGGGCTTGTCGATCACCAGGTTCTCGCGATAACGCCCAGCAGCCACTTCGATCACGTCGCCTGGCCGTGCCGCCGCGAGGGCCGCGCCGAGAGTCGTAGGCTCGCCGGCGGCGCTCACCTGCAAAGTGGCAGCGAGAGCCGGCGCGGCCCATCCGAAAACCACGCACGCCAAGGCTTTGGCCTGTAGCCTCATGAGTCCGCGCGTGGCGCCTTGAGGAGCGCCCAGACCAGGGCCGCCACCAGCACCAGGCCGAAGACGGTCAGCGCGTAGCTGCCGCCGCCCGGGAAGCTCTCGATCCAGAAGTTGGCGATCTTCACCCGGCCGAAGAACGGCGGGGTGAAGGGATCCACCTTGATCGCCGCCGCGGGGTCGAGGACGTGGCCGTACTCGTAGAGCCGGTGGTAGAAGGTCCAGGCGGAAAAGAGGCCGAAGTAGACGAAGAGCACCGTGACGTCGATGAGGTCGCGGATCTTGCCGAAGACGACGACGCGCAGCAGCAGCAGCACGAAGCCGCCCATGACGAACGGCATCCACAGGAACTCCGCGAAGTCGCTCTCGAGCAGCGGCCGCATGCCGATGTAGTGGTTGAGCGAGTTGATCTCCCGCAGGTCGTCGCGCATCTCGCTCTTCTGGCCCTCCAGATGATCGACGTGGATGGCGAGACGCAAGGGGTCGGGGTACTGGTTCGACTCGAAAGACATCGTCCACAGCGGCGCCCGGAATGTCCAGATCATCAGCAGAAGGGACAGCAGCAGCACCACCCGCACCGGCAGGCCGAGCGGCTCTTCGAGGACGTGTTGGTAGCGCAGCAGCCGCTGTCCCATCTCTTCTCGACTCCTTTCCCCCCCTTTGAGAAGGGGGGTAGGGGGGTTTCAGCGCACCAGCAGGTAGCCCTGCATCTCCTGGTGGAGGGCCGAGCAGAAGTTGGTGCAATAGTACGGGAAGACGCCGGTCTGGTCGGCGACGAAGGTCACGTGCTTGGTCTCGCCCGGGTCCACCACGAGGTTGACGTTGTAGCGGTTGATGCCGAGACCGTGGAGCTCGTCGGTGGTCTGCTCGATGTTGGTGACGTGGATCCGCACCGTGTCGCCGCGGTTGACCTCGAAGCTGGTGGGCCACAGCGTCGAGCGCACCGCCACCATCTTGACGTCGACCGTGGTGCCTGAGCGCTCGACGCCGGCGTCCTTGACGTCCTTCACCGCCCACGGGTCGTCGTTCTCCTCGAGCGGGTAGACCTCGATGGGATTGAGCATGGAGGCCGGGATGGCCTGGGCGTAGTGGGGCTCCGGCTCGGTGAAGGCGTCGTAGAGCAGCCGCATCTTGTCGCCCGTGATGTCGATGAGCTGGCTCGACTCCGGCTGGCTCGGCCCGACGTTCAAGTGGCGGCCGTGGGAGAGCTTGTTGAGGGCGATCACGTATTTTCCCGACGGCTTCATCGAGTCGCCGCCCGGCACCAGCAGATGGCCGATGTTGTAGGCGACCGGCACGGTGTCGAGCACCTCGCCGGTGGCCGGGCTCCACTTGGCGATGGCGCTGTCGATGAACAGGCTCGTGTAGGCATTTCCCCGGTCGTCGAACTGGGTGTGCAGCGGGCCGAGGCCGATCTCGACCTCGCGTTCCATGACGCTGTCGTAGTCGAGCACCGGGATGCCGTCCTCCTCGCCGGTGAAGTCCTCGTTCTGGATCGCCGCCAGCATCTTGTCGAAGCTGAAGACGGTGGTGATCGCTTCGAGCTTGCCGCTGGTCACGAAGTAGGTGCCGTCGGGCCCGAAGTCGATGCCGTGAGGGCTCTTGGCGACTGGCACCAGGTAGGCGATGCCTTTCTCCGCGGCCGGGTCGAGCACCTTGACGCCGCCGACGTCCTGGCCGCGGCCGGCGGCGGCCGCCGCGGCCGCTTTCCTCCAGTTCACCAGGATGGCGTAGTCGCGGTCGTTGGCGCTGGCGGTCTTCTCGAGCTCGCCGGTGGCGCGCTCGGAGTTGTAGCAAGTCCACCCCGCCCAGTCGGCCGAGGGGCCGCGGCCGGTGGAGCCGAGGTCCCAGTTGAAGGGCGGCGTCTTGATCTCGAAGGCCAGCGACATCTCGCCGCTCGCCGGGTCGACGTCGAGGGCGCCCACCAAGCCGTTGAACTCGCTGGCGTATTTGTCGAGCGAGGCGAAGGTGCCGGTGGGGAGGGGCACGCCGAAGCGCGAGGCGAAGAGCAGGTGCTCGGTGTTGGCGGTGGCGAAGGCACTGCCGTGGTTGCCCGAGAGGTTGGGGATCGGGCCGAAGATCTGCTTGGTCTTGAAGTCGCGCAGGTCGATGCGCGCCACCCGGCTGTTGGCGTTGTCGTTGACGAAAAGCCAGCGGCCGTCGTACTCGCCGTTGGTGCGCGACAGCGACGGATGGTGCACGTCGCCCCAGGTGAAGCCGCCGAGCATCTCCTTGGTCTCGTCGTCGAAGCCGAAGCCGGTGGCCGGGTAGGGCGTGAACACCGGGATGGTCGAGATGTGCCGCATCGAGGGGAGGCCAGCCACGTAGACGTTGCCGGAGTGGCCGCCGGAATAGAAAAGGTAGAGCTCGTCGAGGTCGCCGGGCGGCACGTACGTGGCCTCGGCGGCGAAGGCGGCGCCGCCGGTGGCCATGCCGCTGCCGCGGCGCTGCTCGCCGGGGCCGCCCTGGCAGGCGTAGATGGCCACGCCCAGCAGTGCCAGGACCGCCAGGCCGGTGAGCCAGAGGCGAGGTTGGACGCGTCGTTTCATGGTCCGTCTCCTTCCGTAGAGGCGCCGGGCGAGCCGCCCGCCGCTTGCTGTTCCTGATACTTCTCGTACGCGATCTTGAGCAGCCGTACGGCCTCCAGCCGCTCTTCGCGGCTGAGCGGGATCTGCTTGGCGAGGACGACCTGCATGGTGCCCGACGGGCTCATCATGAAATCGTCGAGGGTGCGGCCGAAGCGCCGCGGCGCGTCGGTCACCGCCAGCGCCAGGTCGGGCCCGATCTTGGTCGCCGACTCGATGCCGAAGCTCGACACGTCGTGACAGACGAAGCAGGTCTTCTCGACGAAGAACCTGCCCTCGCCCTCGCGCATCAGCCGCTCGCGCTCGCGCTCCTCGGGCGTCGGCACGTCGCGCAGGATGGCGCCGGGCAGCAGCTCGGCGGGCACTTCGGCGTCGCGCCAGCTCAACAACACCAGGGTGATCGCCTCGGCGTCGCCGCGGTTGAAGCCGAAGTCGGGCATCACCGTGTCGGCCGCGAAGCTGCGCGGGTTCTGCAGGTGGGCGAGCTGCCAGGAGAAGAGCGAGGGCACCTCGGTGAGCCGCGAGTAGTCGTACTGCTCCGGGTTCTTCTCGCCGACCCGGGTGAGGTCGGGGCCGATCGAGCCGCCGCGGCCGTTGATCATGTGGCACGCCCGGCAGCCCTTCTGGCGGATCAGCTCCTTGCCGCGGTTGGCGCGCGGGGCGCCCGCGATCTCGCGGTCGTAGCGGTGGCAGAGGTTGCACTTGAGGTCGAGGAAAGCCCAGGCGTCGCTCACCCGATAATCCGCGGCGAGCTGGGTGTCGAGCAGCGGATCGTCCCAGTGCGCCACCCAGCCGTGGGCGTCGGGCAGCTCGGTCGCGGGTCCCTGGCCGCCGTGGCAGTAGGTGCAGCCGAAGCGCTCGACCGGGTGGTGCTCGAGGGGGCCCGGGGGGTGCGTGCGGTGGGGCTGCTCGGCGTCCTCGAGCCCCTGCCAGGTGACGCCCAGATGACAGGTGGTGCAGCGGTCCACCCGCCCGGCCGGCTCCAGCCAGATCTGCTGCACGCCGCGCGGCGTGCGCGCCGCCTTCTCGGGCCCGAAGCGCTGCGCGACGAGCTGGCGAAACTCCTCCTGGTAGCCACGGTAGGGCGGCGAGAGCTCGGCCCAGACCACCGCGGCGAGGATCGCCAGCACGGCCGCGCCGGTCAGGTAGAGCCATCGTGCGTCGTGGGAAACCATGCAGCGACTCCTTGGTCAGAGCTTCTCCGGGTGCGCCGGCCAGGTCTCCCAGGGCCAGTAGAAGTCCCAGTAGGGGCCGCGCATGAAGGTGCCGACGGCGAGCAGCGCCAGCAGCACCAGGCAGACGACGAGGAAGACGAGGTTGAGCCAACGCCGCTCGCGGTGGAGCCACACCCCCACCGCGCGCGCCGACGAACGGTCGAGATAGGGGACGACGAAGGCCGCCAGCAGCAGCAGCCCCGGCACCACGACGCCGCCGACCAGCGCCCCGTTGACGGTGAAGCCGCCGACGCGGAAGGTGGTGATGGTGACCAGCTCCTGGAGCCACAGGAAATACCAGGGCGCCTTGGCCGGGTTCGGGGTGACCTCGGGGTTGGCCGCCTCTTCGAGCGGCGCGCCCAACGCCAGCGCCAGCAGCGCGGTGACGGCGAAGCTCACGAGGCCGACGAGCAGCAGGCGGCGCACCAGGATGGGCACGGAGGTGACCTGGTGCTCGTCCTCGTCGACCAGGGCCGCCTCGACGGCCGCGGTGCGCCCGGCGGTGATGCCCAGCAGCGAGTAGGTCTTGGCCTTCACCGGCGGCGCCGCCCGCGCCCGCTGGTCGAGGGCCAGGCGGTCGCGGCAGGCCAGGCCGCCGTCCTTGTGGATCCGCCACATGTGCCACACGAAGAGGCCGCCGAGCGCCGCCGGCAGGAAGAAGCAGTGCAGCACGTAGAAACGGATCAGGGTGTTCTGGTTGATCTCGTTGCCGCCGAGCAGGAAGAAGCTGACGGCCTCGCCCGCCAGCGGCACGGCGCGGGCGATGTTGGTGCCCACGGTGACCGCCCAGTAGGCGAGCTGGTCCCAGGGCAGCAGGTAGCCGGTGAAGCTGAGCAGCAGCGTCAGCACCAGCATCAGCAGGCCGATCCACCAGTTGAGCGGCCGGTTCTGGTTCGCCATCACGCCGTTCTTGTAGGCGCCGGTCAGGAACACCCGCACCATGTGCAGGAAGACCACCGCCACCATCAGGTGGGCGGCGATGCGGTGGCCGGCGCGCAGGAAGCGGCCGAAGCTCACCACGTACTCGAGGTCCTTGATCGAGGCGTAGGCGCGCTCGACCGAGGGCACGTAGAGGAACATCAGCACCGCGCCGGTCAGCGTCAGGATCAGGAAGAGGAAGGCCGACAGCGTGCCGAGCCAGAACGAGTAACTGGTGGCCAGCGAGCGCTTCGCCACCTTGTTGGGGAACCAGTGCAGCAGGAAGTTGCGGACGATCGCCTCGCCGGCCTGACGCTCGCTCGCCGGCGCCCACGTCCAGGTCAGGTCGCGCCAGCTCGGGAGACGTGGGAAGCGGCGCGGCGGCGTCGCTTCGGGGGCGGATGCGTTTTCACGGTCATCGCTCATTGGAGGATCGCTCATCGTCCACCTCAGGACACGGTCAGCCGCCAGCCCTTGTCGGCGACCTGCGAGAGGTCGACCACCAGTTGCCCGTCGTCGGGCGCCAGCTCGAGCGCGTAGTAGTCGAGCGGCCGCGGCGCCGGGCCGGCGTAGTTGGTGCCGTCGCCGCGGAACTTGCTGCCGTGGCACGGGCAATGGAGCTCGAAGCTCTCGGGCGCCGTGCCCGCCGCCAGGCGCACGAGCTGCACCGTGCAACCGAGGTGGGTGCAGGTGGCGCCCAGGCAGTGGAAGACGCGCTGCTCGCGAAAGACGAAGACCTTCTGCTCGGGCAGGAAGGTGGGGCCCGGGGCGAACTGCTCGGCCGCGCCGACCTTGAGCCGGCGGGGGCTTTCGTAGAGCGCGTTGGGCACCAGCGAGCGCACCGAGGCGAGAGCCGGCGCCACCAGCGCCGCGGCCACCACGCCCTGGCCCACCCGCGACAGGAAGTCCCGCCGCGTCGGCTCTTTCGGCCTGTCCGGGTCAACGCTCCTCATAGTAGAGCACCTCCATGGTCATGGCGTCGGTGGGGCAGCGGATGGCGCAGAGGCCGCAGCGGATGCAGACCTCGTCGTCCTTGATCATCGCCGAGGCCACCTCGCCGGGCGCCACAGCGGCGAGCTTGCGCGCCTCTTCGAGCTGGCGCGGGGGAAGGTCGAGCTGGTCGAGGGGAACGAGCTTCAGGCAGCTCTCGGGGCAGACGTCGACGCAGCGGTTGCAGAGCACGCACTTCTCGGGGTCGTAGACGGTCTGGATGTGGCAGGCGAGGCAGCGCTCGGCCTGGATCCGCGCTTCGTCCTCCCCGTAGCCGCTCTCCACCTCGCTGATGCCGGTGCGCCGGCCGAGGTCGGTGGTCGGCGGCGCCTGGCGCTCGAGCCGCTCGTAGTCGGGGCTGCGCGCGTACTGCCGGGTGGGGATCTTCTCGAAGCGGAAGACGTAGCGCGGCGCGCCGGCGCCGCCGCCGAGGTGGGCGTGGACGCCGCGCGCCGCGCGCTTGCCGTCGGCCACCGCGTCGATCAGGTTGCGCGGGCCGAAAGCGGCGTCGCCGCCGGCGAAGACGCCCGGCGCCGTGGTCGCCAGGTCCTCGCCGCGCACCGCCAGGGTCCGCGCCGGCGTCAGCTCGACGCCGTCCGCGGGTTTCAGGAAAGCGAGGTCGGGCTGCTGGCCGATGGCCAGGATCACCAGGTCCGCTGCGAGCTCCTCGGCGATCCCTTCGTCGTAGACGGGAGCGAAGCGGCCGTCGTCGTCGTAGGTGCGCCGGACGCCGATCAGGTGCACGCGGGCGACGCGGCCTTCGCCCTCGAAGCGCGACACGCCGCGCTGGGGCAGGAAGCGCACGCCCTCATCGAGGGCCTGCTCGAGCTCCTCGCGGCCTTGCTCGGTGCGGGTGACGGGCATTTCCTCGTAGCTCTCGAGGCTGGCCAGCGTCACCTCGGCGCCGGCGCGCGCGGCGATGCGGGCGGCGTCGAGGGCCGCGTTCATGCCGCCGCCCGCCTCCTGCCCCGACGCCTCCGCGGCTGCCGCCCGCAGCGCCAGGCGCGCCGCGTCGAAGGCCACGAAGCCGCCGCCCACCACCAGCACCCGCTCGGCCCGCGGCACCCGGTAGCCGTTGTTGACGTTGATCAGGTAGTCGATGGCGCGCACGATGCCGTCGAGCTCGTCGCCGGGGCAGGAGAGCATCCGCCCGCGCCGGGCGCCGACGGAGAGGAAGAAAGCCTCGAACCCCTCGGCGCGCAGCTCGGCGAGACCGAATTCGGGGGTCAGCGGCGTCGAGTAGCGGAAGTCGACGCCGAGCGCCGCGATGGACTGGATCTCCTTGTCGAGCACGCCGCGCGGCAGCCGGAACTCGGGGATGCCGTGGAAGGCCATACCGCCGGCCCGGGTGCTGGCCTCGAAGACGGTGACGCGGTAGCCCATGAGGGCGAGGTCGTGGGCACAGGCCAGCCCCGCCGGCCCGGCGCCGACGACCGCGACCTTACGTGCGTCAGCGGCGCCGGCCAGGCCCGCCGGCGCCGAAAGGTGCCAGCGCCACTTGTTGCCGGGCTCGCCGGCGCCTTCGCGGACGAGCTCGAGGTGGGTGTCGGGCTCGCGCGACTCGACGCCGTAACGCTCGGTGAGCAGGCGCTTCAGGGCGCGGATCGAGACCGGCGCGTCGAAGTTGCCGCGGCGGCAGCGGTCCTCGCAGGGGGCGGCGCAGATGCGGCCGCAGATCGACGCCAGCGGATTGGGCGCGCGCGCCGTCAGGTAGGCCTCGCGCAGCCGTCCCGCGGCCACGAGCTGGACGTAGCGGCCGGCGTCGGTGCCCACCGGACAGCCCGTCTGGCAGGGGACCCGCTCCATCCAGTAGCGGACGTCGGGCAGCGTGGTGGTGTAGTGTGGCGCCATCAGCAATCCCGCGCACGTTTCGACGACGATGACGCGGTGACCGGGCGCGGACAACACCCGAAGGGAGGATCCGGAGGCTATCCGTAGGGGTGGGGCAGGTACAGATCGGCGTCGCCTCGTGTCGTACCTGGAGCGTCGGCCGGGCGTTCAGACAAAAGCCAGGCTCGGATCGTCCCGGATGTAGGCCAGCTCCTGGCCGAGGTAGGGGAGCCCCGGCAAGCCGTGCCACTTGCGCAGCAAGTGATAGACGGGCGACGTCAGGAGACGGCAGGCGTCGACGGCTTCGCGCCATTCCGGCTTGCGGATCTCGTCCACCGTCTCGCCCTCCGGCAGGACGCCGAAGTCCCAGGACGAGCACAGCCTGGCGAGGAAGTCCACGCGGTCCTCGAGCGTCTCGATCGCCTCGGGGACCTCGGTGTCGGGATAGAGGGTGCCGTCAATCCACGAGGGCATCGAGGAGCTCCGTTTCATACCAGCGGCGGGCTTGCTCCGCTCGGGCTCGCTCCTCCCGATCGGCGATCTTGTCCAAGGGCCGGTGCTGGACGATTCGAGCGAGGTGCGTTTCCACGGCCAGCCGAGCGCGGCGAGCGTCCGTGTCGGAGGCCGCCGACCGCTGGCGCTCGCGCCACAGGCGCCAGCATTCGGCGGGCGTCGCCAGGCCGCCAAGGCACACAGTATAGACGTCACGGAAGTCCCGCGGCGCGCCGCGTTCGACCAGGGCGACCATCTTGGACGCCAGGAGATCGGCGAAGCTGTCGAGGAGGACGTTCGTCCACGGTGCGGGGCTCGACGGCTGGAGCTGAGCGGTCCGCTGAGCGATCTGGAAGCTGAAGACCTTCTTGGCTCCGCGCATCAGCTCGATCGACACTACGTCGCCCCAGGTTCTCACCCTCACATTGCCGGCGGTTGCGAGAGCGTCCTTGAGCACTTCGATGACGCGGTCTCGATCCGCTTGCGTGGTGAGGGCGGTGAGGCAAAGCTCGGCTGCGACGGGAGCGCCTGATCGTGGACCGTCAGGACCGGCGGACGCTGGCGCTTCTCGGTCTCGCTCAGTCCTCCAGGTAGCGGCCGACCTCGCGCTCGATCCGTGCCGCGAGGTCGCGCAGGGCACCGGGAGCCGTAGGGTCTCCCGCCATCGCCTCGACAATGAGCACGTGGGGCAGCGACTCCTCGTCCGGGCCGGTCTCGTGGCGCTCGAGGCCGGCGAACGCCGGCTCGTCGCTCTCGCCGTAGCGGCACCAGCGGGCGTCCGTGAAGCCGGCCGCCGCCAGGGCCGCCGTCAGCGTCTCCCGGTTCCACAGGAAGCGGTGGCCCCAGCCGTAGAACGCCCGGTTGACCGCCAGGGCCCGGGCGACGCGGGCGTCCGCGTCCTCGCCCGGCACGCGGGCGCGATAGACGTGGGTCAACACCCAGTCGAGGTTGGGGGTCGAGAGCCGCAGGCGTCCCTGCGGGGCGAGCGCGCGGCGGACGGCGACGAGAAATTCGAGGGCGTCGGCGGCGCGCAGGTGCTCGAGGAAGTGCTCGGCGTAGACGTGGGTGAGGTCGCGGAAGGGGAAGCGCCGGGTGACGTCGAAGGCGATGTCGCCCTCGGGCAGCTTCTGCAGGTCGACGTTGATCCAGCCGTCGAGGTGGACGAGCCCGCAGCCGACGTGGACCTTGCGCAGGTGGCGCAGACGCCGCAATCGCAGGCCGCGCGGCTCCAGGGAGTGCCGCAGCCAGCCGCGCAACGGCCGGCTGCGCCAGGCGAGGAAGTCGCGCAGGCGGCTGGCCAGGGGCTTGCCGGCGGGCAGCGCGGGCTCAGACGTCTCGACCGTCATCGGCGTCAAGGGTCAGATGGCGACGGGCTCGCCCCGTTCGATCCGTCCCAGCAGGTCCTCGAGCTCGGACTCGGCGCCCGGATAGACCTGCGACGCGAGGCTCCTCACGAGCTCCTCGTCCAGCTCAGCCCTCCCGATCGCCAGAAAAAGCGTGCTCAGGTCGACGACGTCCTGCATCCGCTTCGTGCGCTCCCGCCAGGGGCTGACGGCGGCGAGGAATTTGAGGACGAGAAGGACTTCCGGGCCCGGGATTCGCCAGTCCTCGATCTTTCTGGCGTGGCTCAGGGCTTCGCGGAACAGGGCGTGCGTCGTGGAGCGGATGAGGTCGACGTCCAGGGCGCGGAGCCGCATCGCCGGCCCGAGGTCGACGGCGTCGAGGTCTCCGAAGTCCTGCTCGAGAGCCTTCAGGATCGCGCGGAGCTTCGACTCCTCGACGACGAAGTCGAAGTCCGCCGTGGCCCGCGGCACGGTGAGCGCGCCGACCGCGTGCGCCCCCACCAGCGCCCACCGTGCTCCGAGCCGCTCGAAAACGGCGACGACCCGACCGATCTTCTCCTCCATGAGATGGGCCTCCTCCTCGCGGTGGACGATGGCACGCGTCGCGGCCAGGATCGCCAGAGACGTCTGAATCGCCTTGGGCAGCGTTCGTTTTGACGGTGTCCGTCTTGACGGTGCGATCGGCATCGCCGTGACTTTATCATCTCGCCCGCTCCTCGGGCCTGAGCTCCTCGGAGCCGTCACCCTCAAGGGGCCGAACTTCCCTTTTCCCGGACCTTCGCTTCCGCCGCCGCGACGATGCCGAGCCACTGTCGGACGGTGTCTCCGGCGTTCTCCAGGTTCTGGGCCGCGGCCGTCACGTCCGCCGGCGGCACGCGGCGCGGTCCTTCGACCTTGATCACTTCCAGCAAGTACGACAGGGCGAGCCGCGCCTCGAAGCCCGCGTCGGCGGGATCGTCCACCAGGGCGATGTGGGCGATCGCCAGCCGCGTCAGGGTCTCGGTCTCGGCGGCGAGCCAGACGGCCGGGTGCTCGAGCGTCGCGACCGCGGCCCTGTCGTCGTCGCGTTTGATCGCCGCGGTGGCGACGCGCAGAGCTCCGACGAGTTGGCGCGTCAACGGGTGCCTGGCGCTCCACTCGGAAGCCTTCGGCGGCATCCTCATCGGTTTGGCGAGCTCCAAGAGCGGCTCCAGGTCGCAGCCGCCGTCGTGGTGCGCGAGCCCCGCCTCGAGCACCTGGCGCGCCTCGTCGATGCGTCCCGCGAACAGGCATGCCACACCCTGGACGTGATGGAAGTGCCTCCGGAACACCGTCATCCAGTCGGGATCGATCCCCAGGACCATCTCGAGCGCCTGCTTCCAGTCCGCCGCCTTCTCCGTGACCGAGGCGAGGCGGCATTGCCATTCGGCGAGCAGGAAGGCGACGTCGAGGTTTTCGGGATGGCGGCCGTGGAGCTCGGCGAGGACGTCTTTGACCAGGTTGCGGTCGCGGTCGTAAAGGACGTAGGTGAGGAGGATCACCTCCTCGAGGTTCCCGACCGTGCTCTCCCCCCCGATCCCCCCCGAGGGGGCCGTGCTCGCGCGCGCCATTCCCAGCATGTGCTCGCGGCGCCGCGACGGCGGCAGAGCGTCGTACGCCTTCAGCGCCTTGCGGCCCTTCTCGAACTGGCTCATACAACTGCCGTGCAGCTCGACGACCGGCAGACGGCGCTGCGCGAGCGGCCTCCATTTCCATCGCAGCCGCGGCGCGTCGCGCCCCAGGCGAGCCACCTCCGGTCCGCCCTCGCCGTCGAGCAGGAGGACCGCGTGACGTCCGTAGCGGTCCCCGGCGAGGGCCGAGGCGTGCGGCACCCGCAAGGAGTAGAGCAGCTTCAGGGTCTCCCCCTCCGCCGCGATCAGCCACGCCTCGCCGTCGACGGTGTCGATGAGCGCGAAGACCACGCCGTCGGCGGCGACCATCACGGGCCGGCTGCTGCTCGCCGACGCCAGGCGCACCTCCCGCGCCAGGTGCCAGCCGCCGGAGCCCGGCTGGAAGCGAGCCAGCCCCAGGCCAACGCCTTCGCCTTCCGCCGCCGGCCCCTCGGTCGTCGCCAGGTCGCCGGATGGCGACATGAGCAGGGCGACGATTCCCGTCCCGTCGGCGGCGGCGGCCAGGGCCCAGCGGTCGACGAGGGGCTGGTCGGGGTCGCGATGGCCCCGGGCCGCGCACAGGAAGGTGCCCTTCCTGCCGCTCACCAGGATCCGCGGACGCGGCGACGCGTCTTCGTTCTCGGCCGGACGCAGACCGGAGAGCACCGCCGCGGCCAGCACTCCGGTCTGCGTGCGCATCACCCGCCAGGCGTCGCGCTCGAGGACCTGGACCTTGGAGATAGAGGCCCGGCGGCTGCGGGAGAAAACCCACACGTAGGGCGAACGGGGGAGGACGAGGGTGCGCTCGATCTCGGCCTTGCCAAGCTGCTGCGGCAGCCACGCCCACTCGGCGATCTTCCAGCCCTCCGGCTCCAAGACGACGACGACGCCCTCGCCGCCGCCGATCCGCAGCGCGTCGCCGTCCCAGCAGACGGTCAGCGGCGCGCCGAGCGGCTTCGGCGTGTTCATCGACAGGCGCTCCAGGACCTTGCCGCCATCGACGTCGACGATGGTGACGAAGAGCCAGTCGACGAACGCCTGGGCGACGGCGAGGCGGCGCCCCTCGTCGTCGAGCCCTCGGCTCTCGCTCCTCCACCCGCCGCGGGGGCGGGGCTGCAAGATCCCCGGGTACGGCCCCAGGGCCTTGCCGAGACGCCAGCTCTCGTGCTTGACCTGCCACACCCTCTTGATCTCGTCGTCGAGGAACTGGCCTGGAAACGTCCGCCTCTCGAGGCTCTCCGCCGGCATGAATCTCGTCGCCATCTCCCGGTATTGCCGCGACAGCTCGCGGGCGGCGAAGAGCTGGCCCGCCTTGAGGTTGCTGGTGTAGGACTCGGTGAGGGTGTGGAGCTCGGCAGAGCGCCGCATCACCGCCTGGGCCGTCTCGACCCACAGCTTGTATTCGGGGGTCAGGTAGTCCGGATCGATCTGGTCCAGGAGCGCCAGGTTCTTTTCGGGATCCGGGAGCCTGGTCTCGTCCTTGAACGAGGCCTCGACCTGCCGGATCAGCTCGAGGTTTTTTCTGGCGCGCTCCTCGATCAGGCGTCCCACGATCTCCTGGTGGAGAGAAGCCGTCCGCTGCACGGCGGCCAGAACCTCCCGATGGGCCCCCATGGCGGCCCAGGCCTCCTCGGCACGGTCCTCGGCGAAGAGCCGCTGCGCCTTGGAGAGCGCCAGGACGGCGTCGACCGCCGCCGCCGCCTTGAGCCTGGACTGCCCGGTCCTGAGCCTGGGGTGCGCCGCATCGACGGCGTCGAGGTCGGCGACGGCGCAGCGCGCGTCCTGGTCTTCGAGCCGTGAGCGGAGGCGGTCGCGCAGGGGGTGCGGCAGCTCGAGGTAGGCGAGGAGCGCGCGCCGCGTCTCAGCCCCGGAAAAACGCTGCTCGACGGCGCCGACGGCCGATGCCTCGGCCCGCTCCCGGGCGCCCCGGCGAGCCTGCTCCAGGCGCCGCGGGACGTCCGGGACCTCCGCGTCCTCGGCGAGGACGGCCTCGTAATGGCGCACCGCGGTGTCGAAGTCTTCCTCGGCGAGCGCCCGGTCGGCGATCTCGAGGTGCTCGGCGACCGCGGTCTGGCGGCGCAGCTCGCCCGCCTCGCGGAGGATACGGCGCGCCAGCTCGCTGTCCGGCCAACGGTCGGCGAGCGTGCGCGCCGCGGCGGCGGCTTCGAGGCAGCCGCCCTCGCGGTAGAGCTCGTCGAGCTCGGTTTCCGCCGCCCGCATTCCGGCCCTCGCCAGGCGCTCGAGACCGGCGCGGACGGTGGCGATCCCCTCGTGGAACGGATCGCAGTCGACGAGCTCGGCAAGCCACCGCCGGGCCGCCGCCTCGTCGGCGGCCTCGACGGCCCGTGCGGCGAGCGCCGCGTAGGCCGCCGCCCTCCGTACCTGAGAGGTCGCCGTGCCTCGGTTGCCCAGGCCGCTCGCCAGCTTCTCCGCCAGCTCGCCGTGGCCGTGGCGTGCCGCGGCGAGCGCCAACAGCGAGCGGACGCCGACGTCGTCCAGGGCCGCGGCGGCGAGCCGTGGGCGCAAGGCGAGGGCCTCCTCGTCCAGTCCCAGCGTCTCGACCTTGAGCGCCAGCAGCTCGACGACGAGCGGCACGTCGCCGCGTCCGGCGTCGAAGGCCTTCGTCAGGAGGCGCTCGGCATTCGCGTAGTCGAATTCGGCGACCGCGCGCCGGGCGGCCACGAGCGGGTCGTCGGACCCCTCGTCGGCGCCGCCGCCGGGGTCGGGAAGACGCAGGACGTCGTCCTCGCCGTCGCCGGCCATGTCGAGCCGCCGCTGGATCAACGAGCGGGCCTCCGGCTCGAGCGCCGCGAGCGGCGCGTGACAGGCGTCGAAGATGCCCGACGGGTGGTCGAACTGCACCACGCCTTCCTTCTCGGCGCGCGAGACGACGACGTGATCCTCGCCGAAGTTGAGCACCAGGAAGCTCTGGAGCTTGTGCTTCTCCTCGTAGCGCCGCTGCGCCTCCTGGCGAGAAAGCGGGCGGTTCGTCGGATTGACGCGGTGGATCAGCCGGAAGAGCTCCAGCGCATCCACCTTGACGCGCCCCTCGAGGACGTCCTCGGGGCGGATCTGCTTGCTGGCACGTTTCTTCTTTTCGCGAGCCATCCTCGTCGCCTTGCCCCCGGCCTCGGCACGAGAGGATAGCATCGTCAGCGGCGCCGACCCTAGCTCGTCAGATGGTGACCGACGAGGTCGAAGTCCGCCGTGGCCCGCGGAACGGTGAGCGCGCGGATCGCTCTCGGCAGGGTTGCCGATGGTCGTGCGCCTCGGGCGTCAAATGAGTGAATTGTTCTCCGACCGCGCCGGAGCCGGCGGTCACTCGCGATCGACGGACACGCCGTGGCTGTACCACCACCAAGACTCCGCCCCCAGAAGCACCAACACCACGGCCACCAACCACCACCAGACCTCCTGCCGACGCTCGCTTTCCTCCCGCGTGAGGCTCCGCTCCGCCGCCACCGCCGGCGCCGACGGATCGCCCGCCGCCGTCGACGCCGCCACGAAGGCCTCGACGTCCAGCCGCGTCAGGTCGGATTCGGCGCGGTCCACGTTGACCGCGACGGCGATGGGTGCGTCGTCCCCGCGAACGGCGTAGAAGCCCGGCTCGTCCAATCGCAGCAAGGGTTCCTCGAGCGGAATCTCGAGTCCCGCCGGCGTCACCGCGGCCAGCGCGCCCTCCCGGTCGCTCAGGTCCAACGTGTCGCCGACGCGGTACGAAGGCGCGATCGGCCCTCCGCCGCTCAGGTAGAGGCAGACCTGGCGCACCAAGGGCACGAAGACCGGGTGCACCGGCAGGTTGCTCCAGCGGTTGTCGAGCGGCGAGCCCCAGAGCAGCACCCGCCCTTCGCCGTGACGACGCTCGGCGAGCGCCACCGCGCCGTCGGCGTAGCGCGCCAGGGCCGCGACGCCCTCGTCCTCGTCGAGCACGATCGGACGGTAGCGGTAGAATCTCGGCCCCGCGAGGTTGCCGGCGCCCGCCCGTGCGAAGACCGCGAAGACCGGGTGGTCCTCGTCGACGCCGGCCAGGCTCACGCCGAGGACGTCGAGGCGGTCGACCGTCTCGCGCCAGGCGCCCGGCAGGAGCGTCGCGGCCGCCTCCGGACGGCTCGCCGAACGGCTCCCGAGGATCATCCACGCCCCGCCCCCCGCCGCCACGCGGTCGGCGAGCGCGCGGCCCGCGGCCCCGTCCGGAAAAGGAACGTCGTGGAGGACGACGACGGCGGCGGCCTCGACGTCCGCGGGCCGCAGCCGGTCGGCGGCGCGGCGTTCGAGTACGAACGCCGGCTCGCCCGCCACGGCGAGCGCCTCGCGCAGATAGAGCGAGGCGTCGCCGCGGGCGTCCGCCGCCTCGACCAGCAGCAGCGGCACGGAAGCCCGCGGCGACAGCGTGAGGTGGAAGACGTCGTCGATCGGCAGCGGATCGCCGCCGGTGCGCACGGTCACGCGGACCGCCTCCGAGGGGGACGCGATCGGACCCAGGCGCACGGTCTCGCCGCTCGCGGGCGCCAGGTCGACGCGCGCCTCGGCAAGCCGCCGGCCGTCGCTCTGCGCCGTCACCGGCAGGCCGCGGACCGCCTCCGCGCCGGCGTTCACCAGCCGTGCCGCCAGTACCACGCCGTCGCCTTCGCGCCGCGTCTCGACGCCGGCGACGAGCGCGTTGGCGCTCTCCGCGGTGCCGACGTCGAGCGCCGTGAGCCGGACGCCGGCGAGCAGCTCGGGATGGCCGGAGCGGTCCCAGCCGCGGGCCTGGAAGTCCGAGACGAGCACGACCTCGCGCTCGCTCGCCGGCGCGTCGAGCAAGAGCTCGTTCGCCAACTGCAGGACCGGCGTGAAACGGGTCGAGCCGGGGCCGGGCGCGAGGGACGCCAGCGCGCGGACGACCGCGGCGTGGTCTTCGGTCGCCGGCACGACGACTCGGGCGTCGTCCGCGAAAGTCACGAGCGCGGCGCGGGCGCCGGCCGGCAGGGCTTGGGCGGCGTCGCGCGCCGCCGCCACGGCGCGCTCCCAGGCGTCGCCGTAGGCCATGCTGTAGCTCGTGTCGAGCGCGATCACCGCCTCGCGGCCGGCCTCGCCGGCCGTTGTCGTCGCCGCGCCGGGCAGATACGGCCGCGCGAACGCCAGCGCCAGGAGCACGACGGCCGCCGTCCGCAGGGCGAACAGCACGGGATGACGCAGGCGCCGGCGGCGCACCTGGCGATAGGGCAGCCGGGTCAGGAACCTGAGCGACGGGAAGCGCACCACGTCGCGCCGGTCGCGCGCCGTGAGGTGGACGAGCACGGGCACGGCCACCGCAGCCAGGGCGAGGAGGAAGAGGGGGGCGAGGAGAGAGAAACCCATGGTGCGTCGGGTCCGTTCAATCCCGGGCTTGCCGCGCGAGCCACTCGTACGCCTGAAGGGAGAGCGCGGAGAGCCGGTCTGCGGCCCACGCCCACGGCACGAGGTCGAGAGATCGGCGCCGCTGGCCGAGGAGCGTCCGCACTTCCAGGGCCGGGCTCAGCTCCGAGGCGTCCAGCTCCTGGTATTCGATTCCGCTCTCGGTCCGGACCTCGTAGAAGAAGCCGAGGGCCTGCCGTTTCAGGAAGAGCTCGGCCGGCGTCGCCGGCTCGATTTCCATGCAGGCGGCGGCGAGGCGAGCGGCGCTCTGGACCTCGCGGACGGCCCACACGGCGGGACGGTCCAGCACCTTCACCGCGGCGGCGTGATCGCCCGCCGCCAGCGCCCGGTCCGCGGCCTGAGTCGCTCCGCAGACCTGCCACAAGAGGGGGCGGTCGACGCCCCAATCCTCATCGGCGAGCTCGCCCTTTTCCAGGATCTGCGTCAGCTCGATGAGCTGACCGAAAGAGCACTGCCCTTGCTCTTCCTCGCTGCCCGCGACGAAGCGTTCGCGCGCTTCGCGCCAGCGGCCCTCCGCCAGCGAGGACAGTCCCAGCAGGTGCAGGAAGTGGCGCCGGAAGCCGCCGCCGATGGCCGCCGGATCGACCGGCCGGAGCCAGCGGTCCACCTCGTCCCAGCGATCGGCGTCGGTGGCGAGCACGGCAAGGGCGTAGCGCACCGCCGGCTCGTCGGGAAGACGCTCGTGGATGGTCTCGAACGCCTCCTCGAGGCCCTCGAGGGTCTTTTGCTTGCGCGCGTAGAGCAGACCGGCGATGACCGGGTAGGGATTCTTCTCGACCCGTTCCCAGAGCTCCTCCTGGTCCCCCAGCAAGCCCTGGTCGATCAGGGCGTGGCGGATGTCGACCGGGGCGCCGACTTCGCAGATGAACGGTCCCTGTAATCCCGGAACCCCTCTCGCGTCGGGCGACCCCAGCACCGGGCCGGCGCAGCGCGGCGGCGAGGCTCCGAGAGGGTGGACGCGCAGGTGGTCGCCGGCGAGATGGACGGCGAAGAGGCGGCGGCCCCGGCGGTCCTGGACGAAGACCGCGTCCCAGGCGAACGGCAGGCGGTAAAGAGTCTCGATACCCTGCTCCGAGATCGCGGCGGCGAGCAGCTCGGTGCCGGCGGCGGCGTTGCGGAACAACAGGAAGGCGATCCCCTCGTGATGGCTGGTGGCGAAGAGCTTCCCCTCTTGCGCCTGGCAGTCGGGTACGGTCAGCGTGCCTGCGGGCCGCAGCCCTTCCTCGGCGGTCCCTTCCCCGCTCCGAAAGAGCTTCAAGACCGCGGAAGAAAGGTCTCGCGACCGCGCCTGCAGTGCCAGGAGACCCCCGCCCGGAACCGGAGCGACCTGCCCGAAGCGGCCGGCGAGCCGCCCGTCCGGCACGGCGACGCCGCGCCCCGTAAAGAGACGGGTGTCGTCGTCGCGGCAGACGACGTGCGGGCCCTCGGGGTGGAAGATCACGGCCTTGCTCGTCGCGGAGTGCTCGCGGCTGACGCGCAAAGTCGCCAGGTCGAGGACGACGGTCCGCGTTTCGATCAACTTCTCGGTATTCAGATCGTGGACCTCGAACCAGACGTAGGGGCTGCCGGGCACCGGCAGCGCTTGACGCAGGACCGTGCTCTGCGGGAGGACTTCGCGGAGGCGCACCCAGCGCAGCACCTCCCAGCCGTCGCGCCGCAGCTCGAGGAAGCAGCCGAAGTCGTCGAGGATACGCACCAGCTCGCCCTCGCGCCAGACCGAGATCGGCGCCACGATCGACGGCGCATGGAGCGAGACCCGTTCGATCAGCCGCTGCCGCCGCAGGTCGACGACCCGGATGAAGAGCCAGAAGCCCTTGACGTCGGCGAGGACCATCTCGCCGCCGTCGTCGTCGACCCAGGCCTCGACGCTCTCGTAGAGCAACGCCGGCCGAAAGTCGCGGATCTCGGAGAGCGGCCGTTCCTCGGCGTCGATCTCCACGGCCCAGAGCCGGCGGATGCGCTCGCGAAGGGCTTGCGTTTCCTCCTGCCAGCGACGGCGAGAGGGCTCGTCCGCGGCGTCCTCGGCGAGCTGCCGGGCGCGGTCGCGGGCGGCGAGGAAGTCGCCCTCGTCGATCGCGCGCCGGTGCTCGGCGACCAGCCGGGCGCGGGCCTCGGCGCGTTCGTGGCGCTGCCGCAGCTCCGCGTAGACCTCGCGTCCCCCGGCGTCGAGCGCTCCGGCATCGACCTGGGCGAGGAGAGCGCCCAGCTCGCCGGCGGAGCCGCCGGCGGCGGCCGCGAGGGCGGCTTGGGCCCCCCTGCGTCGTCCCTCTTCGAGCCGCGCATCGGCCTCGGACGCGAGCGCGCGCGCGGCGTCCACGGCACGCAGCGTCTTCAGGTGGGGCGCGAGCTCGTCGAGAGCCGCCCGGGGATCGCCGCCGGCGACGGCGGCCGCGCGCTCCAGGGCGAGCACGGCGGCGACGGCGGCATGGGCGCGCTGTCCGGTCGCCGGCGCCGCCGCCGCCTCGAGCCAGGCCAGGGTCGGCCGCCGCAGCGCCTGCCGGGCCCGTTCGCGCAGGGGCGCGGCCAGGGCCAGATAGGCGAGATGGGCGGCGCGCTCGTCCTCCCCGGCGAAAGCCGCGACCGCCGCGGCGAGGCGCTCCTCGTCCTCGCGCTCCTCGGCCCGGCGGCGCACGTCGGCAATCAGCTCGCCGAGGCCGGGCCGGTCGCTGCCGGCCTCGAGGGCGGCGCGCAGGCGTTTCTCGGCGTCGCGCAGACGATCCTCGGCAAGAGCCGTGTCCGCCAGCTCGAGGGTGGCGTCGATCTGGTGCCGGCGCTTGAGCTCGCCGGCCTCGTGCAAGATGCGGCGCGCCACCTCGCTCTGCGCCCGACGTTCGAGCAAGGCCCGTGCCTCACCCTCGACCGCCAGCGCGCCTTCACGCCGGAAGCGTAACTCGAGCGCTTCCTCGGCGGGCCGGACGTCGGCGGCCAGCAGCTCCGCGACGGCCTGCCGCAGCTCGCCGAGACGGGGCTCGGACGGGTCGAGGATCTCGACCGCGGCGAGATGACGGGAGGCCGCCTCGGGATCCCGGCGGCGGACGGCGCCCGCGGCGAGCTCGGCGTGGATCTCGGCCGCGCGGGCGCCCGGCAAGGCGCGGACGAGCCCCAGCGCGCGCTCCTCCTCACCGTGGCGGGCCGCCGCGAGCGCCAGGAGGGACCGTACCCGCGGATGCTCGCGCGCCCGCGGGCCGAGCCGGCCCTCGACGGCCAGCGCCTGCTCGTCCATGCCGAGCAGCTCCACCCACAGCTCGAGCAGCGGCAGCGCCGCCTCGGGAGCGCCGCCGCTTTGCCCGAGGGCGCGGACGAGGCAACGCTCGGCCACGTCGTACTCGTAGCCGCGCACCGCACGCTCGGCACGGGCGAGGAGCGTCTCGGCAGCCGTGGGCTCGCCGTCGTCGGCCCTGGCGGCGGCCGGCGCGGACGGCTCCTCGCCCGCTTCCGGCAGGGCCGCCAGGTCGAGCTGACGGCGGACCCAGGCGCGGGCGTCCGGCTCGAGCTCGTCGACCACGGCGTGGCAGGCGTCGAGGAAGCCCGAGCGGTGGCCGAGGCTCACCACGCCGTCCCGCTCCGTCGGCGCCACCGCCACCAGGTCGGCGTGACGGCGTACGAGCAGGCTCTGGAGGCGGGACTTCTGCTCGTAGAGCCGGCGCTCGTAGCGCGCCTCGAGCTCCTGGCCGGTGGGATTGACGCGGTGGATCAGCCGGAAGAGGTCCTCCGGCGAGACGTCCTCGCGCCCGGCGAGCACGGCCGCGGGATCCGCGTCCTCGCGTCGTCGCACGGAGCTCCTGCGGCGGCGAACCATGGGGTTGACATTATACGGACAGGCCCGCTCAGCGAACCCGCCGCAGCCGCCGGCGCCGCGAAAGGTAGTCGTAGAGCGCGTGGTCGAGCGGACGCGAGACGTCGACGCGGCAATAGTCGACGCGGCTTTCGCCGAGGCGCCGGGCCACCTCCGCGAGGTGGTCCGCGACCAGGCCCCGGTAAGCGTCGCGGACGCGCTCGGGCACCACCGGGATGCGCTCGCCGCTTTCCATGTCTTGGAACTGCCGGGGCGCGGCGAAGTCGAAGGCGAGCTCCTGGGGATCGAGCACGTGGAAGACGACGACGTCGTTGCGGCGCACCGCCAGCTGGTCGACGGCGTGGCGAACCGCCTCGGCGTCCTCATAGAGGTCGGAGATCAGCACCAGGATGCTGCGCCGCCGCAGGCCGCGCGCGACGCGCGCGAGCGGCCGCGCGAGCTCCCCGGCGCCGCCCGGCGCCATGCGGTCGATGGTGTGGAGCACCGTGTCGAGCTGGCGCCCGGTGGCCGGGGCGTGGGCGACCACGTCGCGGTCGAAGCCGGCGACCCCCACCCGGTCGTGCTGGCGGTAGGAGAAGTAGGCAAGGCAGGCGGCAAGGTAGCGGGCGTAGTCGAGCTTGGTCAGCGGCCCCGAGCCGTAGTCCATCGACGCCGAGACGTCGACCAGCAGCACCACGTCGGCGTTGGTCTCGGCCTCGAATTCCTTGACGTAGAGGCGATCGGTGCGGCCGTAGAGGCGCCAGTCGACGCGGCGCACGTCGTCGCCCCACATGTAGGGCCGGTGCTCGGCGAAGTCGGTCGAGACGCCCAGGTGCGGAGACGGGTGGAGGCCCGCCACGAAACCGTCGACGACCGCCCGCGCCACCAGGTCGAGCCGGTCGATACGCGCCAGGACGCGGGGATCGAGGAAGCGTGTCGTAGTCAAGCGACCTCTTGCAACGGTCGAGTCCGCGGGGGAGGAAGCGGCCTCTCGCCGGGTTTCATCCGGCCATCATACACACCTGGGAAAGCCGAATGCGTCCGCGCATCCGCGCCGTCTCGACCCCCCTCCCATCGACGCGTCCGCGCGTCCGCGTCGTTTCGACCCCCCTCTGATCCTCTGGGAATCCACAGCAGAGCGCAGCCGATCCAGAACGCCGGAGTATCCGGGCTCATCAGGATGCCGTGCGGCGTTCCTTGTCCTTCTTCTTCTGTAAGCTGTATAGTCGATTCATGGAAACCTCCGCATCCAAGATGGAAGCCCGCGCCCCTACGGCCGACGCCTCACGGGGGGGTGAGGTCCGGCAGCGTCCGGCTCCCCCCGGCGCCAAGGATCCCTTCCGTCTCGGCTTTCGCTGGCGTCGGACCATCGCCCCCGACGGGCGCGAAGACCTCGAGCAGATCCCGCTGACCCCTGAAGATCTCGTCTACCCCCAGGAGGGCGACCACGTGTCCCAGGGCTTGCCCCACTTCTCCTTCCTCCATCCGCAGGCGGACGCCTTGCGCCGCCACCTGGAGAAACGTCCTGGCATCGTCGTGACCTCGGACGTGTTGCTCGTGCTGAGGCACGACGGAAAGACCTGCAGTCCCGACGTGGCGGTGATCGAGGGCGACGTCGACACCTCGAAGATCAAGGGTGCGGTCAACCTCGAGGCCGTGGGTGGGCGGCTGGCCTTCGCGTTCGAGGCGGTGTCGACCTCGGAGAAGGAGATCGAGGACAAGGACCTCGAGAAGAACGTCGTGCGCTACGCCAAGGAGGGGGTGGAGGAATACTTCACGGTCTACCCGCAGGCGGAGCGTCAGGTCCGGGACCTGGTGGGCCGCCGTCTGGAGAAGGGGGCCTACGTCGAGATTGCCCCCGACGCTCAGGGCCGGGCGTACTCGGAGAAGCTCGACTTGTTCTTCGAGATCGACGCCGAGAGCGAGAAGCTGGTGGTGATCGACGCCAGGACCGGTCAGCGTCTTCTGATCTCGGACGAGGAGGAGGCGGGACGCCTGGAGGCGGAGGCGGCGCTCGAGGAGGCGGAGGCGGCGCGGCGCCAGGAGGCTGAGGCGAGGCGTCAGGCGCAGGGACGTGCCGAGCAGGAGGCCGAGGCGCGGCGCCAGGCGGAGGAACGCGCCGAGCAGGGACTGCGCCGCAAGGTCGAGGATCTGTGCGGTCTCCTGGAGATCGAGTGGACCGCCGAACGGAGGACGGTCGTCGCAGGCATGGGTTCGGCGCAGCTCGAAGCGCTGTGGGCAGATCTGTTGAGCCGCAAGCGCTGGCCATGACCCCGCAGTTGATCCTCAGGCGGGCGAGCCTGGCGAGCACGCGCGCCGTGGAAGCTGTTCGGCTTTTCCAACGAAACCTGGTTCATCAACGCCTACAGGGACGTCATCGGCGGCTATCGCGGGGATGAATGGAAGTTCAACGACATTCCACGGGTGGCGAGGACCGCCAACAACACAGCTCGAGCGCGCACGCGATCCGGTGCCGGGCGGCGGTCGCGGCTGGTCAGGGCTCGCGGCTCGACTCGGCCGAGACGAGCGCGTCCACCCGCCGCATCAGCAGTCCGAGGCCCCGGCGATCGAGCTCCTCGCGCAATGCCAGGAGCCTGCGCCAGCCGGCCTCGGAGTCGGGCGAGGGCCGGTCGAGCTCGGCCAGGCCGACCTCGGCCGCCAGGCGGAATCGCTCCATTCCGCCCTCGGCGGCGAACGCGCGGACCTGCTCCAACATGCGGCGGGCGCGGTCCTCTTCGCCGGTCGCGCCCAGGACCAGGGCGGTCGTGATCCAGTGATCGCAACTATTCATGTTGAGCGTGGCGTCCGTCGGCGGGAGGCCGGATTCCTCGAGCGTCTCGCGCGCGGCGTCGGGCCGGCCGGCCCCGAGCTGGATCTGGGCCAGCATCCCCCTGGCGTCGGCCCTGAACCCCGGGTCGCGCGTGACGGCGTCGACTTCCTCGACCGCCTTCGTCGCGACGCGAAGGGCCTCGTCCGGCCGCTCCTCCGCGAACAGCAAACGGGCGTGCGCGAGCTCGGCCTTGAGACTGCGGCCCGGGTCGCCCATCTCGGCGGTGAGGACCCGGCCTTCCTCGAAGCGCTGGCGGGCCTCCGCCGTCCGCCCGGACCTCAGGAGGGTCACGCTCAGCCCGTCGAGGGTGGCGGCTCGCATCCGGGTGTTGCCGACTTGGTCGAAGAGCGACAGCGCCTCGTCGAAGTCGGCCAGGGCGGCCACGGGCTCGCCGGCGAGGAGCCGCGCGTGACCGAGATTGAACAGGACGTTGGCGAGCCCGTCACGCAGGCCCAGCTCGCGGCAGATCCCTTCGGCCTCGGCGAGCCTCGAGATCGCTTCCGGGATCTGGCCCCTCCACATGGCGCTCCGGCCGAGGTTGTTGAGCACGTAGGCGGCGCGGTCCGGGCTGCCGATCTCCCGGTAGATGGCGAGGGCCGTCTCGAAGAGCTCGCGCGAGCCGCCGGCGCCGTGGCTCGCCCTCGCGACGGCGAGCGCCTTGAGCGCGTCCGCCTCTCCGGATCGGTCGCCGATCTCGCGGTAGAGGTCGATCGAACGCTGGAACGTCTCCTCGGCCTCGTCGAACCGCACCAGACGAAAAAGGTCGTGCCCGAGCACCTGCAGGGCGTCGGCCTCTCCGCGGCGGTCGCCGACGGCGCCGAAGATCGCCAGCGCGCTTTCGGCCTCGGCGCGCGCGCCGTCGAAGTCGCCGCGAAGCTGCAGCCACCGGGCCAGCAAGGCTCCCGCCGTGGCGACGCTGCGCCGGTCGCCCGCGGACGCGAAGAGCGAGCCGGCCTGCTCGAGGGTTCGCTCGGCGTCGTCCACCTGGCCGAGCTCGTGGAGGGAGGCCGCCGCGATCCTGAGCGCGCGGCCCTCGACGAGCCCGGCGTCCAGGCGCTCGGCCGACCCCGCGGCCTTGCGCGCGGCGGCGACGGCCGCCGTATGGTTGCCGAGGCCGGCGGCGGCCTGGCTCGCGATCAGGTCGATCCGGGGCTCGGCGTGATCGGGCGGCGTCCGCTGGCGCAGCTCGGCGACGACGGCCTCGGCGCGGCTGAAATCGCCGGCCGCGGCCGCGGCCGCGGCCAGGGCCAGGCCGTACTCGAGGTTCCGCGGCTCGAGCAGCCACAGGGCGTTGAGGCGTTCGGCCGCTTCCGGCCATTCCGCGGCGATGCGATGGCAGCGGGCCTCGAGCCACAATCGGCTCTCCCTCGGCAGGGCTTCGGTGAGCTCGAGCGCCCGCCGCGCCGCGTCGACCGCCCTCCCGTCGTAGCCGAGGATCGACCACGCCTCCGCCAGCGCGAAGAGGATGAACGGCTCGTCGGGCTCGATTTCCAGGGCGCGCTCGAGGAGCTCGCGCGCCCGTTCGGCCTCGAAACGGTCCAGGTGGAGACGGGCCTGAGAGTGGAGGCGGGCGGCGGCCGGGTGGGCATACCGTGGCCCGCCGGGAGCTGCCGTTTCCCCGCCCGCCGGCCGCTCGCCGAGGCCGAGGGCCTGGCGCAATCGCCGGCCGGCCGCCGGCACCAGCTCGTCGAGCGCGTCGACGGTGCCCGTCTCGGCGAAGCCGGCGACGACGTCGCCGGACGCGCTGTCCCTGACCAGCACGTCCATGCGCACCGTGCCGTCGTCCTCCGACGCGCGCGTCAGATACGAGCCGTAGACGACGTAGCGCACGCCGAGAGCGGAGCGCAGCCGGGGGAGGACCGACCCCTCGGAAAAGCCGTTGGGCGAGATCGACAGGTCGCGGCTCAGCCGGTCGACGGCGTCCTCGGGGATGGTGCGGCAGCTCGCGGCCAGCTCGGTCGTGAGCATGTGCGCCAACGCTTTGCCGAGCCACGCCGCGTCCGGATCCTCGGACAGGTTGACGAAGCCGAGCACGGCCACCCCCGCTTCGGCACGGGAGCTCTCGAAGCCGGTCGCCGCACCGGTCGGCTCCGAGGGAGGCTCGGTCGCCGGCCGCAGGAGCGTCAGCGCCAGCGACACGGCAAGCAACGCGGCCATGGCCAGCGCCACGGCGGCCGGCCCCGCGTCGCGGTGCCGGCGGGCGGGCCGTTTGCCAGCCAGGACCGCGGCCACGTCGCTCGCCCGGGTGAAGCGCCGGGCGGGATTCGGGTCGAGGCACCGAAAGATCGTCCTTTCCCAGGCGGCGTCGAGCTGCCGAGTGGGTCGTGGCGACGGAGGAGCGTGGGTGAGTCGCTGGCGGTCCGCGGTGCCGTCGGGTCCGGTCGCGTACGGCCGGGCTCCGGTCGTCATCTCGTAGACCACCACGCCGAAAGAATAGACGTCGGCCGCCGCGGTGGCCTCCTCGCCGGCGAAAAGCTCCGGCGCCATGTATGCCGGCGTGCCCCCCCGGCTCGACTCGGCCGGCGGCTCCTCTTCGTGGTAGATCTCCCGATGGATCCGCGCCAGTCCGAAATCGGTGACCACGCCGCGAATGCCGTCGTCCTCCTCGACGAGAAGGACGTTGGAGCTCTTGAAGTCGCGGTGGATCACCCCGGCCCGGTGGGCCGCGTCCAGAGCGTCGGCCATGTGCCGGATTAGCGGCAGCGCCTCCCGCGGCGACATGGGCCCGGCTCGGTGCAGTCGCTCCGCCAAGGTCTCGCCGCGCAGCAGCTCCATCGTGAGGAAGAGCAGTCGTCCGCCGTCCGCGCCCCACCCGCCCAACACGTGGTGTCGAAAGAGGTCGAAGATCCGGCAGACGTGGGGATGGGTCACGCGGCGCGCGAGATGGACCTCGCGTTTGAAGCGATTGACGGCCGAGGCTCGCCGGGAGAGCTCGGGCCGGATGACCTTGAGCGCCAGGGAAGCATGGAGCTCGAGGTCCCAGGCCTCGAAGACCTGGCCCATGCCGCCTTCGCCCAGAAAGCGGACGATCCGGAACCGCTCGCAGAGGACTTCCCCCGGCGCCAGGGCTCCCGAGCGCACGCCGGCCCGCGATGACGAAGTCCCGTCGGCGAGCTCGTCCAGGGTTACTGTCGCAGCACCAGAATCCATATCACCGTCCCGCGGCTCCGCAGGTATCCCAGGAGGGGTACGGGCGAGAGCTCGGCAGGTTTCACCGGCAAAGGCACGCGTGCGGTCCTGTGCCCCGGTTGGGCATTTCTGCCAAGGACAAGGGCATGATCGGCGGCTTCGATCCTGAAACGGGACCGCATCGACGCGGCAAGAGGCCGCCGGATCACGACCTGCTGTTACCACGGCGTCGTTCGAATCCTGGCATTCGTCTTGCGATCTCCGGCAGTCGAGCCGCGGCAGGGAGCTCAACGAACCCTGACCTCGGCTCGCCAACCCTTTAGGAGAAGTCATGAAAACGACCTGGTGCTCGAATCCCTCAATCCTCGTTCGCTCGCGCCGGATCGGCCGCGGCGCGGGTCTCGTCGCGGCCCTGTTCGCGGCGAGCCTGCTCGCCGGCGGACCGGCGAGGGCGGACGACATGGTCAGGTACAGCGTGCCCGCCAGCGAGCAAGGCGTCCGTGGCGACGCCACCGTCACGTTCCACGGTTGGGCCGGACCCAGGTATCGATTCAATTTCCAGACCAACGCGGTATTCAATGATCCGGACCTGCCGGGCTTGGCGATCATGGTCGCCAAGACCGGCGACAACCAGATCGATCCGGCGACTGGATCCGAGCAAGCGGGCTCCGACACCCACGAAGTGGTCGTGGGGCTGTCGGCGGACAACGGCGATACGTTCTCTTTCCACCGCGTGCTCAAGTGGACCAACGGCAAGCGGCTGGTACGGATCGCAATGGTGCCGGACTTGCGCCAGGGCCGTTTCCAGGTGTGGACCGGAATCGCCCAGGTGTGGGAGAACATCGTAGACAGCGTGCAGGAGCACTTCCTCGGCAGCACCCGCATCGAGATCGACTGGTCGACAAAGAAGGTGCGTTTGCTCGACCAGGACGGTGCGGGCTGGGACGAGTACCCCTTCGGCACCGTGAACCCGCCATTGCCGGGCTATTTCAGCACCAGCCACCAGTTCACCCACCTCGCCCGGGTGAACGTCAACAACCAGTGGCGCTACGAGGCGTGGACCAGCATCCCGGTGAACCCGGTCGCCGCCAACAAGCCGAATCCTTGCGCCAATCTAAGCGTCTACAGCCAGAACACCCTCGGCACCTGGGACCAAAAGGGCCGCCGCATCGGCTGGGCCCGCTTCAACCTGGAAGACGGCGTGAACCTGAATTCGTGGAAGCTCATCGACTCCACGGTGCGCAACCTGCCCACCTCCTATCAGCGCAGCGACCAGCAGGTGATCCGCGGCGAGATCAACGACGTCGAGTTCCTGTACGTCGGCACCCAGGACCAGATCGCGTGCACCGAGCAAGTGTTTCAGAACTCCGACGGCACCAGCGTCCGCTTCATCAAGCTTCAGTACAATCCCGTGACCGACAACTACACCGAGGTCGAGCACGACTACGTGCTCGACATCTCGAGCCCCACGAGCCCCAATTGGAGCTGCGCCGACCCGAGCGTGCGCTGCTACGGAACCTCGCGCCGAAACTACGACAACGTCAACGCCATCCCGTATCGCGACGGCAACCGCTTCCAGCTCTACGTGGGCGCCTGGGGCACCGCGGCTCCGACCTTTCCGGCGATCGGTGAAGCGGGCCAGGTGACGGTGAACGACACGAGCGTCAAGACCGTCAACCTGACCCGCGCCTACAACAGCCCGGTAGTCTTCGTGCAGCCGCCTTCCTACCAGACCGGCAGGCCCATCATCGCCCGGGTGAGCAACGTCACGGCGTCCAGCTTCAAGGTCCGGCTGCAGAAAGACAGCGGCCTCGCCACCACCCACGGCAACGAGACGGTTTTCTACGTGGTGCTCGAAGAAGGCACCTATCGCCTGCTCGACAAGCGAGTGCTGGAAGTAGCCAAGCTCTCCGTGGCGACGACGATTCCGGGCACCGTCTCATGGACCTCGGAGCTCGACCTGAAGGACTCCCACGACAACGACACCGGGGCCGTGATCTTCACTCAGCTCCAGAGCATGAACGATCCCTACTACGCCAAGACGCGGCACACCGGCGTGCCCGCCATCAGCACCCAAACGCGGATGAACACGGTCGGCATCAGCGGCCCGGTGCGGTTGGCGACGACGCGATTCGGCATCGAGCGTGACGAGGCGTCCAAGAACGCCGGGCAGCCGCACGGTGCCACCGAGCAGGTCGGCGTGCTGGTGATCGGCGAGAAGTGGATCGGGCGCGGCAGCTCGGTCTTCCGACTCGGGCCGTGGGGAGCGGAGGGCTTCGACGTGCGCCGGGTGAGCGGCGTCGGCGGCGTCGTCAACCTGGGCTGGACGAGCACCACCTTCCAGCAGCCCCATGGCACCAACGGGCTTTCGAACCCGGTGCTGCTCGCTTGGTCCGAGACCCGCAACGGCGGCGATCCGGCCAACGTGCGCTACCGCAACCTTACGAGCACCGGCGTCGATCTGGCGATGGACGAGGACCAGTCGGCGGACCCCGAGCGCGATCACGGCGGAGAAACCGTCATCTACTGGGTGTTCGGCAAAGGGACGGGCATCATCCGAGCCGAGCCCATCGAACCGGAAGCCGATCGGATGTTCTAAACCAGAGCTGGCCTGCGGGCCGGTGTGGGAGTCTCCATGATCTGCGTCGGATAATCGGCTCCGGCTGGAGCTGACGAGCGCCGCGAGCTCTGACGTGACCGGTTACTGACGGAATCAAGGTTGCCGACGTCCAAACGGCGAAGCTCAATCGGGGCGAAACTCCGCCACGTCGATGCCGAGCCTCTTGATCTTGTCGGCCAGGCCGTTTCGCGAGATGCCCAGCATCCGGGCGGCCTGGACCTGACGTCCCCCGGATCGGCGCAGGGCTTCGCGGATCATCCGGATCTCGAGCCGGCGTAGTCGAGGCTCGAGCAGGAGGGAGTCGGGGCGTAGCGAGTCGCTCTCCTCGGCTCCCTCCCGAGCCGTCTCCACGATTCCCGGGGAGAGCTTGCCGGCGTCGACCGCTCCGCCGTCGACGCAGCGGTCGACCACGCGCCGGATCTCGTGCTGCAGCTCGCGGACGTTGCCGGGCCAGGGGTAGGCGGTGAGCCGGCGCAGGGCCTTCACGGTCACGCCGCGAAGGCGCACGCCGGCGCTGTGTGAGTAGAGGCGCAGGAAGTGCTCGACGAGGACCGGGACGTCGTCGCGGCACTCCCGCAACGGCGGCACCTCGAGCTCGTGCGCCGCCAACCGGTAATAGAGGTCGCGCCGGAACTCTCCCCGCTCCATGCGCTGCGCGAGGTCGGCGTTGGTCGCCGCCACGATGCGGACGTCGATCGGCCGCGGCGCGCCGCCGACCGGCTGGACCTGCCGGTCCTGCAGGACCCGCAACAGCTTGGACTGGAGGGCGGGCAGCATCTCGCCGATCTCGTCCAGGAAGAGCGTGCCGCCGCGGGCGAGCTCGAACTTTCCCGGCCGCGGGTCGACGCCGGTCGCGACGCCCTTGCCGATGCCGAAGAGCTCGGCTTCGAGGAGGTCGGCGGGGATGGCGGCGCAGTTGATCGCCACCAGCGGGCCGTTCCTTCCGGCCGCGGAACGGTGGAGGGTCGAGACCAGCCGTTCCTTGCCGACGCCGGTCTCGCCGAGCAGGAGGACCGGCAGGTCGCTGCTCAGCACCGAGCGCATCTGCCGGTAAAGCGCGGTCATGGCCGGCGAGACGCACGGGCGGTAGTCCTCGGGAAAGTCCAGCTCCGTCGCGGAGGCGCTCGCGCCTGCCCGCGCCCCCGCCGGACTCGCCGCGGGACGGATCCGATCGGCCACCCGGAGGAGGACCCTGAAGAAGGCTTCGCTCCCGGATCGGCCCTTGAAGTCTCCCCAGACCAGGAGGCCCGGACAAAACGCGTCGCGGCGGCGGAGCCACGCCAAGGTCAGCCCCGGCTCGGTCCAGAACGAAACAGCCGCCGGCCCGGCGGACGGGCGGTCTATCTCCTTGAAGGGCGGCACGTCCGCGACTTGGCCCTGGACGGCGATGATCACGGGCTCGCCGCTGCCGAGCCACTCGACGAGGGCGGCTCCGGCGACGCCCAGGGCTTCCTTGAGGAAGAGCAGAGTGCGTCGGGGTCGCCTTCCATAGTCGCGAACAGGCGCGCGGCGAAGCCTTCCGCCAGCCGCAGCCATCTCTCGTCCGGGGCCTGGGAGTCGCCGCCGAGCAACGCGGTGGTCTCCGAGACGGCCGGCGTCGGTGTCCTCGCTTCCGCGGCGCCGGCGACGACCAGAGCCAGCTCCACGTCGTCCGCGTCGACTTGTGCCACCTCGAGGTCCACGGGTCCGAACTGCAACCGGTCGCCGGACGCGACGGCGGAGCGCTCGACGCGGCGGCCGTTGACAAAGGTGCCGTTCTTGCTTCCGCGGTCCTCCACCGCCAGGCCGTCCGACGTCACCACCAGGAGGGCGTGTTGGCGCGAGACGCCGCGGACGGCGAGGCACACGTCGCTGGCCGAGGAGCTGCCGATCCGCAGCTCGCCGACCGTCAGGTCGAAGCTGCGAGGGTCTCCGTCCACCTGGCCGAGGAGGCGGTACCTGGAGGGAGCCATGAAGCTAGAGCTCCGAGGAGGGCGGCCTCACCGTCTCCAGCAGCCGGTCGACGAGGTCGTCCGCGGTGACGCCTTCGGACTCGGCGAAGAAGTTGGTCAGCACGCGGTGGCGCAGCACCGGGTGGGCGAGGGCGCGGACGTCCTCCACCGCCACGTGGTAACGGCCGCGCATGAGCGCCCGCGCCTTGCCGCCGAGCACGAGGTACTGGGCCGCGCGCACCGAAGCGCCGTAGGAGACCGACTTCTTCACGTACTCGGGGGCGTCCGGCTCGCCGGGACGCGTGTGGCGCACCAGGCTCACGGCGTAGCGCACCACGTGCTCGGAGGCCGGCACGCCGCGCACCAGCCGCTGGTAAGCGACGAGCGTGGGGCCGTCCACCACGTGCTCGAGCTCGGGCTCCAGGTTGGCGGTCGTGCGCCGGACCACGGCCAGCTCGCCCTCCTCGGGGAGGTGGTCGATGCGGACGTGGAACATGAAGCGGTCGAGCTGCGCCTCGGGCAGCGGATAGGTTCCCTCGAGCTCGATCGGGTTCTGGGTGGCGAAGACGTGGAAGGGCTCGCCGAGCTCGTAGGTGCGGCCCTGCACCGTCACCCGGTGCTCCTGCATGGCCTCGAGCAGGGCCGCCTGGGTCTTCGGCGGCGTGCGGTTGATCTCGTCGGCGAGCACCACGTTGGCGAACACCGGGCCGGGCATGAAGACCATCCGCCGCTGGCCGCTTTCCGGGTCCTCCTGCACCAGGTCGGTGCCCACGATGTCCGAGGGCATCAGGTCCGGGGTGAACTGGATGCGCGAGAACCGGAGGTCGAGCACCCGCGCCACGGTCTGCACCAGGAGCGTCTTGGCGAGGCCGGGCACGCCCACGATGAGGCTGTTGCCGCCGGCGAAGAGCGTCATCAGGATCTGGTCGATGACCTCCTCCTGGCCGACGATCAGCTTGCCGAGCTCGCCGACGATGCGCTCGTAGCCGGCCTTGAGCCGGTCCGCGAGGACGACGTCGTCCACCTTTTCCGTTTCAGTATCGGTTTGCGATTCCATCTTGTCCTCAGTAGCTCACGTCTCAGTGCGTCATCGCGTAGATCACGTAGTTCACCCCCAGCTTGTACGCCACGTTGGAGAGCTCGATGGGGATGAAGCCGGTGTCGGAGAATTCCCAGGACTCCATGACGTCGTTGTCGTAGTTGGCGACGAGCAGCAGGCGCTTCTCGGGGTCATTGTCCTCGTAGACGCCGAGGAACGTCGACGGCACGCCCGCGTAGGGGTGATAGAAGTCGAGCGAATCGACGTCGAAGAACGAGTGGAAGACCGGGTGCTCGGAAGTGAGCACGACCGGCCGGGCATCCGGGAGGATGAGGCGAAGCTGCGCGAGGAAGTTGACGAGGTCGCGATCGCCGTCGAAGTCGTCGAACATGAGGAAGCCGCCTTTGAGGAGGTAGGCGCGCAGGCTCGCCGCCTCGGCCGGCGTCAGCGTCATGTAGCCGGGCTCGGCGACGATGGCCATTGGGTATTTGAAGATCTCGGGGTCGTCCACCGCGAGCACGTTGTGCCCGCCGGCGCCGGCGTCGACCGCGGTGAGCTCGTGGAGGATCCGCATGAAGTTGCGCTCGGCCCGCGGGTAGTCGTGATCCCACTGGTAGTCGACGCCGTCGAAGTAGCCGCCGCCGCCGCGGCCCCAGCCCGTCCGCGACGGGGTGTAGCGCAGGCGCAGGAAGGTGAAGCTGCCGTCGTAGGGGACGTTGTGGACGCTGAAGCGGTCGTCGCTTTTTTCGGCGGATGCCGTGAAAAGGGGCAGCATGAGGGTCAGGGCGATCGCGGCGGAAGAAATCCCCCCTGACCCCCCTTTTTCAAAGGGGGGAAAAGGACTCCTCGCTTCGCATCGGGATCCTCTTCTCACGATTCACCTCGTTCGTCGCGTAATTCGAGCAGGAGCGTCAAGGCTTCTTCGTAGTTGGGCGCCAGCTCGAGCGCCGCGAGCACGCTGCTGCGCGCGGCCTCGGCGTCGCCGGCGGCCCGCTGCGCCCGCGCCAGACGGTAAAGCGCCTCGCTACGGTCGAAGGGCTCGAGCGCGAGGACGGCGCGGCGCTCGCGGACCGCCTCGCGCCAGCGTCCCGACGCTTCGAGCGCCTCGGCGAGCCGCCGGTGGTCGTCCTCTTCATACGGATAGACGTATTGGGCGTTCTCGAGGGCGGCGACGGCGGCCTCGCCGTCGACGATCTCGGCCAGGGCGCGCAGCGCCGGGTAGTGGGCGCGGTTGAGCTCCGTGAGGGCCGTCAGCTCGGCGGCCGCGGCCTGCGGGCGGCCGGCGCGGCGGTGGACCTCGGCCAGCCACCAGCGCGGGCTGTCGGCGCCGGCGTATTCGGGGAAGAGCGCCCTGGCCCGCTCGAGGTAGGGCCGGGCCGCCTCCGGGTCCGCCGTGAGCAGGGCGCGGCCAGCCGACGTCTGCGCCAGGAAGTTGCCGGGGTGAGCGTCGGCGCGCGCGCGGACTTCCCCGTCGTCCGCGTCGTTCCTGGGCTCGAGGGCCGCCAGCGGACCGGCGAAGCGCCGGCGGAAGGCCTTGTCGAAGTCGTCGGCGAAGTCGGCGAGATCGACGCCCAGCACCTCGGCGAAGACCTCGGAGGTGCCGCTGCCGTCGCGGTAGGCCGCGAGCAGGTCGACGACGGCGGGAAAGCCCCAGCGCTCCACCACGTAGTCGAAGACGAGCGACGCCTGGTAGTACGAGAAGGCGACCTGCTGGGGGTACTCCGGCCGCATGAAGCCGCGGTTGAGGTCGTCGACCGGGGCCAGGCGGCCCTGCTCGTAGGCGAGCAGGAACTCGGGCGTCACGTGCTCGCCCCAGCCCGGGCGGGCCTGGCGCTCCTCGTAGACGGCGAGCCCTTCGGTGAGCCAGCGCGGCACCCGATGAGCGCTCAGTGCGAGGTGGAAGGAGTGCGCCAGCTCGTGCCACAGGGTGGCGCCCCAGTGGAAATCGCCGGCGGGGCGCGCCGTGGGCGCGTCCATGGCCATCACCGGCCCGAAGCTCACGCCCAGGGCGCCCAGCCCCACCAGGCCGATGGTGCGCACCGAGAAGTCGGCGTGCCGCGGGAAAACCTCGAGCCGCACCGGCGTCGCCAGCTCGACGCCGTAGCGCGCCGCGAGCGTGTCGTAGGCTTCCTCGGCCAGCGGCGCCAGGTAGAGGGCCAGCAGCCCGGCGTCGGCGGCGGGCATCACCAGCTCGAAGCGCTCGGTCGCGATCGTCCGATAGCCCGCCATGGCGTCGAGCAGGTCGAGGGTGTTCTTGGTCCACACGTCGAACGGATCGCCGGCGAAGGCGGTCTCGAGGTCACGTCGGCCGCCGGCGACGTCGCCGGTGCGCAGGCGGTTGACGCCGCGCAGGGCCCAGCCGCGCCAGGCCAGCGCGTCGAGGTCGACGGCGCGGCCGGCGAGCTCGACGGCGCGGGCATAGAGACGGTTGCGGGCCGCGACCTCCGCCAGGGTCACGAAGGGCTCCGGGTCTTCCGGCGCGAGCTCGGCGACTCGCGCGAGGCGCTCGCCGAGGCCGCGCTCGTCGCCGCGCAGGAGCGCCGAGGCGGCGAGCAGCGCGTGGGCTTCGGGAGAGCGGGGATCCGTCGCCAGCGCGCGCCGGGTCTCGCGGTCCGCGGCGTCGTAGTCCTCGTGGTCGAGGTGCTGGCGGGCGAGCAGGAGGCGGGCATCGACGCGGCCGGGATCCGCCTCGAGGGCCTTCGCCACGAGCTCGGAGACGTCGCTGGCGCCGTCGAAGCGCCGGACGCTTGCGACGCCGAGGAGCGCTCCGGGGTGATCGGGGTCGGCGGCGAGGACTTTCTCGTAGGTCTCGAGAGCGTCCTTGGCGTTGTACTTGGCGAGGAAGAGGTCGCCGAGGGCCACCCGCGCCTCGAGGTTCGCCGGGTCGGCGGCGATGGCCTCGTCGTAGAGGCGGAGCGCCTCGTGGAATCGCCGCGGGTCCTCGCGTCCGAGCTCGGCGAGCGCGGCGGCGACGGCGGCGAGCTCGCCGGAGGCCGTGACTTCGCCGTCGCGGTATTTCGCGAGCAGGTCACGGCCATCGGCCAGCGAAGCCGGGGGCAGGAGCGTGAGGGAGGCGAGAGCGATTCGGAGCGTCCTCACGATGGATGAAGGTTATCTCAAACGGCCGTCCGAGTCCTCCGGGTTCCTCCGGTACCCACGTGCGGCTCGCTGTCCTTGATCGGCATCGTCCTTCCCTTCTTGCGCAGCTCGGCGAGAAGCTGAGCCCAGCGGAGCCCGGAGGTAGCGTCCCAGGGATAGCAATCGAACCGCGTGACGCCGGCCTTGAACCAGCTCTCCAGCCGTTGCCGGCGCTTACCCCCCGGAAGAAGGAGTATGCCGAAGCGGATCTCGCCGAGGATGATGGGGTCCACGGCGATCTCCCGCTCATGTCGCCTGAGCCACTCCACGACTGTGCGCCGGAGATTGGCGTCGCGTCTGGTGCTAGCATCTCACCTCCTACACCTCTCCGAGAGCCGCGAGGCGCTGCTGCGCTTCGCGGCTTTCGCGCGTCTTGGGGCCCTTGACGCGCAGCAGCACCTCGTAGCCCGACTCGAGCAGCGGACGCGCCTCGTCGACGCGGCCCTGGGCGAGCAGCGCCTCGCCCAGGACGCTGCTGGCGTCGGCGGTGCGCCAGTGGTCCTCCGAGAACACCCCGGTCATCATCTCGACGGCCTCGCGGGCCGACGCCTCGGCCGCCGCGGAGTCGCCGCGAGCCATGGCCAGCACCGCTTGCGCGCGCAAGGCGGTGGCGAGGTCCTCGCTATCGCCTTTGGGCCGCTCGATGGCGATGGCCTGGCGTAAGAGGTCCTCGGCGCCCGCCAGGTCTCCTTGGAGGCGCAAGCACGCTCCCAGGTCGCGGAGCACGGCAGCCACCTTGCTGTGGTCTGCTGCGTAGAGGCCTTGGCGCAACTCCAGCGCCTGGCGTAGGTGGTCCTCCCCTTTCTTGAGCTCGCCGCGGTCGCGGTACAGGACGCCGAGGTTGTAGAGCGTGGTGGACTCCCCGGAGACCAGCTTGAGCTCACGCCGCATTTCCAGGGCCTGCAACAACGCGGTTTCAGCTCGCTCATAGTCGCCGCGAGCGAGCAACGCGCTACCCAGGTTGTTGACGGTAATCGCAATGTTCACGTTGACGGTGTCGTCGCCATATTCGCTCCGCTGTAACGCCAGGACTTTCTCGTAGATCGTGATGATCTCTTGGAGCTCGCCCTTGGCCTTCAACACTCCCGCCAGGTTGTTGAGGTAAGTGGGAAGGCGGGTGGGTTCCGGGTCGCCTTCGCTGCTGATCGCGATGGCCTCACGGAACGCCTCTTCCGCCTCGTCGTAATCACCTTTACTTTGGAGGACCAACCCCAGGGCGCTGAGGCTGAGGGCCACCAGCGGGTCACGCTCTCCGAAGACGGATTGGCGTAACCGTACCGCCTCCCGCAGCAGGCTCTCCGCCTGGTCGTGGTCGCCGAGGTTCCCGTAGACCGTGCCCAGAGTGCTCAACAGCTCGGCTTTCGACGCCGAATCGATGTCGGACTCGACGACCAGCGCCGTGCCCTTCTCGAGGACGTCGCTCACAGTGGGCGGTTGCGCCCGGACGCTCTCCGGATCGGCGGCCGTGAAGACCAGGCGCAGAAGCTGCTCGACGCCTTCCGCCCGCGCCAGCTCGCTGGCGGCCCGCTCCCTTTCGGCGGCGGCCCGCTCCCGCTCGGACCACCAGTTGAACCCGAATCCCGTGAGCAGCGCCAGGACCACGGCCGCCGCGGCCAGGACCCGCCGGTGGCGGCGACCGAAGCGCGAGAGCAAGTATAGCCAGGCTCCCTTGCGCGCCAGGACGGGATGCCCCGTCAGGTGGCGCTCCACATCCTCGGCGAGCTCCCGCACCGACGCGTAACGCTGGCGCGGCTCGGTGCGCAGGGCCTTGAGCACGATGTGGTCGAGGTCTCCCGCCAGACGCCGCTGCAGCTTCCTGCCGTCCCGGCCCTCCTTCGCCGCCCGCATCCTGCGCCGAACCGCCGAGCTCGGTTTCTCGGGTTCCCGCTCCCGGGAAGCCGCGAACCGCGTCACGTCGCCCGTGCCCTCGTCGTCGAACGGCCGCTGCCCGGCCAGCAGCTCGTAGAGCAGCACGCCCAGGGAGTAGACGTCGCTCGCCGTGGTCACCGGCTTGCCGGCGAGCTGCTCCGGGCTGGCGTACTCGGGGGTCAGGAGCTGCCGGCCCCCGAGCTGGCGCGTCAGCGGCGAGACTTCGTCGCCGCCGAGCAGCTTGGCGATGCCGAAGTCGAGGAGCTTCACCTTGCCGTCCGCCGTCACCTGGATGTTGGCCGGCTTCAGGTCGCGGTGGACCACCAGGTTCTGGTGCGCGAAGTGCACGGCGTCGCAGACCTCGAGGAAGAGCCGCAGGCGCTCGGCCGTGTCCAGACGCCGCGACTCGCAGTGGTCGCGGATCGACTCGCCCTCGACGTGCTCCATCACGAAGTACGGCCGGCCGTCGGAGGTGGTGCCGCCGTCGTAGAGGCGGGCGATCGAGGGATGGTCGAGGCCCGCCAGGATCTGCCGCTCGTAGCGGAAGCGGGAGACGATCTCCTCGCTGTCCATGCCCCGCTTGATGACCTTGATCGCGACCTTCTGCTCGAACTCCCGATCGACCCGCGCGGCCAGATAGACGTTGCCCATGCCGCCGCGGCCGACGCGGCGCACCAGCTCGTAGGCCCCGATGCGCCGCTCCTCCGTCAGGGTGTCGTCGAGGGCGTCGGCGGCCTCCTCCGGCCGTCTCTCGACCGCCGGCTCCTCGATGAACGCCTCGCTCTCCGCCTCGTGGCCGAGCAGCGACTCGACCTCCGTCCGCAAGGAGGCGTCCTCGCCGCAGGCGCCGTGCAGGAAGGCCTGCCGTTCCGGCTCGGGCCGTTCGAGCGCCTCCTGCAAGATCGTCTTCACCTGCTCCCAACGTTCTGCTTCCATGGCCGCCTCCTGGCGTGATTTCGTCCCCGTGCCTCTATTCCAGCACACCGAGCCGGCCCTGTTCAATCCGCCGACGGCCATCCGCGGACTTTCCTGAACTTCTTTCGTCCAAATCCATCCATTCCCTCCAGGCCGGCCTGTTAGGGGACCGGGTGAACAGCGGGAAATGACCCCCGCACCACCGCGCGGTGCAAGCACGTTGAACCCCATCGCTTCGGCGATCCGCAGCGAGGTGACGGCGATTTTCCAGTCACCTCGAAGGAGGAACCATGTCTTCAACGAACGCGCCCGCGCTTCGCTCTCGTTTCAATCATCGGAATACGTTCCATTGGCTGTTCGCAATATTTCTCGTCCTGACGCCGCAGCTCGTCCTCGCCCAAAGCGAGCCGCCTCCCCAAGGCGATGAGGATCCTCTCCTCTTCTCGCCCGACGGCGGCTCCGGACCTTTCGGCTCGTTCCTCTGTCATGACTCGGACGGCGGGACCCTTTGCGCCGCCGAGGTGCGCTTCGGCGGACGCTTCCAGGTGGACGCCGAGACCGGCCCCGACGCCTACACCTTCGTCCTCGCCACCCACGAGACCGTGCGCCTCGAGACCCGCGGCGAGATCGACACCCGCGGCGCCCTCTACGACGCCGTCGGACGCCGCCTGACCGCCGACGACGACGGCGGCCAGGATCGCAACTTCCGCATCACCCGGACCCTGGCGCCCGGACGCTACTACCTGAGGGTCGCCGCAAACGTCCTCCCCGAGGCCTCCTACGAGCTGCGAACCGCGGTGGCGAACCCACGCGAATGGACCGGCAACGCGGCAAGCGCCCTCCGAGAAGCCGGAAACCACTGCGGACGCGCCCAGGCCCTCGCCGCCGGCGACGCCGTCGACGGCCGCTTCGAGCGCCCCGGCGACGTCGACGTCTTCGCCGTGCAGCTTGCGGCGCCGGGCGTGCTCGAGATCGGCGCCGAAGGCGCGCTGACCTACGAGCTCAAGGCCGCCGACTGCGCCACCTCGATCGGGCTCGCCGACGGCTCGCTGGGCTCGACCCTGACACCGCTTGCCGCCGGCTCGTACTTCGTCTACGTCAGCCAGCCGCAACTGGCCACCGGCGACTACCGCCTTCGTCTCGCCCTCCGCTGAGCCGGCCGGCGGGCGATCGAGATCGCCGGGAGCGCGCGCTCCCGGCGATCCTCCGTCCGCGAAAGCTGATCTCCTTTCCTCGTCAATCTCGCGTTTTCTGACAGAGGATGACGAATTCTCACGAGTCACTCCGAAGTCGCAGAGCTCCATCTTACCGACCAACGGTCTCATCTCCGAGGTCGGGCGAGTATATTCTCGAGAAAGAAATGAAAGGAATGATCGTGCCCCCTGAGCTCTGGCAGCGCGTCAAGTCGATCGTCTCGACGGCGCTCGACATGGATCCCGAGGCCTGGCCTGGGTACCTCGAGGAGTCCTGCGGCAGCGACGCCGAGCTGCTGGCCGAAGCGCGCTCGTTGCTCGAAGTGAGCTGGTCGCTCGGCAATTTCATCGAAGAGCCCTTGCCGGAGCTCCTGCGCCAGGAGTTGACCCGCGGTCGAGCTTCCGCATAAGGTGTGGGCGCCCCGACCAGCCGCGCCGCGTCCGGCGCCGAGCCACGATGAGCCTTTCGCCGCCCCGCTTCCGCGTTAAGTCATGATGGCGGAATCTTCCACTGAGGTGACCCGTCTCCTCCACGACTGGAGCGAAGGCGACCCGCAGGCGCTCGCCAAGCTCATGCCTCTGGTGTGCGAGGACCTCCGCGCCATGGCCCGGCGCTATATGCGGAGGGAGGAGGCCGGTCATACCCTTCAACCGACCGCGCTCGTCAACGAGGTCTACCTGCGGCTGCACGGGCGGCGGCAGGTGAGCTGGAAGAACCGGGCGCACTTCTTCGGTTTCGCGGCCCAGACCATGCGCCGCGTCCTGGTGGATCACGCCCGCAGCCGCCAGACCGCCAAGCGCGGCGACGGCCTCCAGGCCGTGCCTCTCGACGAGACCGGCGACCTCGCCGTGCCCTTGCGGCTCGACGTGGTGGCGCTCGACGACGCGCTCAAGTCCATGGCCAGGATGGACGCCCGCCAGGCCCACATCGTGGAGCTGAGGTACTTCGTGGGCCTCAACGTGGAGGAGACGGCGGCGGTGCTCGAGATCTCGACCGCCACCGTGAAGCGGGAGTGGAGGGTCGCCAAGCTCTGGCTCTTCCGCGAGATCAAGGGCGAGAAGCCGCCGGACGAGGATTGACGTCCTCAGCCCATCATGTCGAGGAAGTCCTCGATCTCGTCCACCGTTTGCGGCGCCGCCATCGCCACCCGCACGTCGCCGAGCTCGTCGATGAGACCGGCCAGAGCCTCCACCCGCTCCTCCGCCTCGGCTTGCTGGTCCTCCACGGGCGGCTCTTCGAGGCTCGCCAGGGCCTCGCACGCCGCCACCATGCGGGCGGCGCCGTCGCTCGGGATCCCGGCGATCTCCTCGAACGACGCGATGCGCACGAGACGCGGCGCGATGACCTGGCGCAGGTGGTCGAGGAAGCGCCGCAGCCCCTGCCACTCCTGCGCCGGCACTTCCTGGCGGCCGCCCAGCCGGTGGCGCACCGCCTCGAAAGCGAAGTAGTTCTCCGAATGGGCGAGGCGCGAGAGGCGGTAGTCGAGCTCGGAGACGGCGAGGCGCTTCTCGGCCAGCGGCACCTCGCGCCGGTCCTCGGCGAGCAGGTGGAGGTCGCGGTTCTGGATCTGGCCGTAGAGCAGCGTCAGGTAGGTCTTGAGCCCGTCCTGCGCGGCGAGCACCAGGGGGTGCAGGGGCTCGAGGCGAGCCATCGACTCGGGCAGCGCTCCGCGCGTGCGCATCCGGTCGACCTGTCGGCGGCCGAGGATCTTGCCGGCTACCTTGCGCAGGAGCTCTTCGTCGTCCGCGGCGAGCTCCACGAGCTCGTCGTCGGTGCCGGCGGCCCTGAGCCAGTCCTTCAGGGCGAGCACGCGCTGGCGCTGCGGCCGCCGGAGCTCCAGATCCGCCAGACGCTGGCGGTCGATGGGCGCCAGGAGCTCGCCCAGGTCGCGCGGCAGCTCCAGGTGACGCACGAGCTCGCCGCCGAGGATCTCCGCCAGGAGGTCGGTGTCGAGGATGGCGGCGATCTCCTTGGTGAGGAGATCCTCCACCGCCTCGTCGCCCAGCCGCTCCTTGAGGCCTTCGCTGCAGCGCGCCAGGTGGCGGCTCCAATCGACCAGCCGGTAGTAGCTGTCGACGTAGAGGGCGCGGCGGTTGTCGGGCTCGAGCATCGAGAGCAGGCCCCGGATCAGGGAATCGACCTCGGCCAGCGCCGCCTGGCCGAGGGCACGGCCGCTGCGCCAGAGGTCGATCACCTCGCCGATGGGCAGCCGCTCGTCCGAGCCCTGGAAGCCCTCCATGGTCTCCACCAGCCGGGCCTTCAAGGATCGGCTCTTCTCCAGCTCCTGGCGTTTGTCCGGAAAGAGCAGCAGCTCGATCTCGTCGGGGCTCCAGCGCTCGCCGGCCACCAGGAAGGCGGTGAGCTTGCGCAGGTCGTTGCGCAGCTTGCCGGCGACCTCGGCGATCGGTATCGCCAGGGCGCGCCTGGCGTCGACGTCGTCCGGCCCTTCGCGGGCGCCGGTGATCCGGCTGACCATCTCGCGGCTGAGCACGCTCATCGCCTGCCGGACGCCGCTCTCGAGCTGGCGGCTGCCCCAGTGGAGCTGGTCCTCCAGCTCCACCGGACCGGTCTCGGCCCGGCCGCTCGCCTCCTCCGCGATCACGGCGCGCAGCCGCCGGGACACCTCGGGAAGCGTCTCCTCGAGATGGAGCCCCCAGCCGACCAGCTCGTCCTGCCCGAGGTCGAGGTCGTAGAGGCGCGGCCAATCGATCCGCGCGTCGAGCTCGGCGACGATGAGCGCCGCGGTCTCGTAGAGCCGCCAACGCCTGGCGCTGACTTCGCCCCGGATCTCTTCCAGGCTCTGCGGCACGGCACCGGGACGGCCGCCTTCGCGCATCGCGCCGCCAGTCTATCCCAACGGCCGTGCCGCCGCCCGGCGAGCGGCGCTACGCGAGACGGCGTATAATCGGCGCCATGGAGGGCGAGCACCGATTCGTGAGGACGCTGGGCGTGGCGCCCGGGACGGTGAGCGTGGCACTGTTGAGCGTGACGCTGTGGGCCGCGCTGGCGTCGGCGGCCCGCTCCGCGGTGCCCGAGCCCGCCGACGGCCGCTGGGCCACCACCGCCGTCGCGCTTCTCCGGCACAGCCATCAGCGGTGCGCCGGCGCCGCCGACCGCCTCCTCGACCACTGGCGCCAGCTCGGCGGCGACGGCGAGGGCGTGCAGGAGGCGCTCGACCGCTACGTGCTCACCGAGGCGACGGAGGACCTGGCCGCCGCCCGCAAGGCCCTCGACCTGGCGCGCGGCTTGCTCCCCCGCGCCGCCCTGGAGGTCGATACCGCCAGCGCCGCGGTGCTCGACCGTCTCTACGCGGCCGAGACCGCGCTGTGCAACCTGGCGGCCCTGCCGGCGCCGCCGCGCGGCGATTTCCAGCGCCGGCTCGAGGAGGCCGCGGCGGCCATCGGCGACGCCGAGACCGAGCTCGGAGGCCGCCTGACCTTGCCGGACGAGGGGGCTCTGAGCCTTCAGATCCAGCCCTACCTGAGCCTGATCGCGGCCGCGGCGAGCTCGGCGCAGCAGCAAATGCTCGACGACCGCCTCCCGCCGCCGCCGCCGCCGGAGCTCACGCTCCAGGAACGGATGGAGGCCTGGCACCGCCGATACGCGGCGGCGGCGCTGCCCAGCAAGCAGGCGCTGCGGGCCTATCTCGAAGGCCGGCGTGCGGCGGACGCCGCCGCCATCCAGCGGGCCTGCGCCGGCCTGATGACGGCCGTCCTGCCGCTGCTCGCCGACGAAGCGGTCTTCCGGGCGCCGGACCCCGAGGTGCGGGAACCGCTCCAGGACATCTACCGAGCCATGCGGCGGCTCGGCGTCCACTGCACCGCCGGCCGCTTCCGCGAGGTCGACGTGGAATACGGCCACGTCCAGCGGCACCTTTCCGCCGCCGCCGGCGTGCTGTCGGCGTACAGCCTCGGCCCTTGAGGCCCAGGCGGTGAGGCCCAGCCGGCGAGATACGCCTCCGGCCCCGGATCAGCTCTCGACGGCCCCGCTCAGGGACGCGACGCGCAGCGCGCCATGGCTCTGGTGCCACACCACCCGGCCGCCCCTGAGGACCAGGGCCTGCGGCGACTCGTGTCGCACCCCGGTGCGCTCGGCCACGGCGTTGGACACGGGGCGGGCTCTCTGGATCTCGACCAGCGCGTGGACGACCCGATCGCCGGCGGGACGCGCCGCCAGGTAGCTCTCGAACTCGCCGTAGGCCGCCGCCGAGATCGGACAGATGAGGCTGTGCTTGAAGATCATCACCGGCGCCTGGTGCGATTTCTCGATCAGCGAGTCGAGCTCGTCGACCGTCCGCAGCTTTACGACTTCAACCATGTCGTCCTCCGTCCCCGTTCGGCGCGGGGGGCTCGCTTTCCCGGGATCATAGTCGATCCGGCGTTGCGGCGCAGCGAGTTTTCTCATAACCTCTGGGGCGTTCATTCACGACGCGAGGAACGACCATGAACGCCCAGCTCCCTCTTCGCCTGTTGATCGCCGCCGTGCTGGCTGCCGCGCTGCTCGGCGGCTGCTCCGAGGCGCCGCCGGCCACCGATGCGGCGGCCGCTCCGCCCACGGCCGCGCCGCCGCCAGCCGGGGCGCCGGCCGCCGGGGCGCCGGCCGCCGCCGCGGCGGGCACGGCCCTCACCGTGCCCGGCGGCACCTTCACCCTGCCGGCAGGCTGGACGCCCGAGCAGCCGAGCTCGCAGATGCGCCTGGCCCAGGCCGCGATCCCGGGGCCCGCCGGACCCGGCGAGCTGACGGTGTTCTACTTCGGTCCCGGCGGCGGCGGCGGCCTGGAAGCCAACCTCCAGCGCTGGATCGACCAGGTGGACCTCGACGAGGAGCCGCTGCGCGACAGCTTCACCCTCGGCACCTGGAAGGTCACCTGGATTGATGCCGTGGGGACCCTGAAGCCCAGCACCATGGGCACCGGACCCGACAAGCCGCAGCCCGGCTCGCGCCTGCTGGGCGCCGTCGTGGAAGGCGAGGGCGGACCCTGGTTCTTCAAGGCCACCGGTCCCGCCGCGACCCTCGACGCCCAGCGCGACGCCTTCCTCGACATGCTCAAGAGCGGCCGGCCGAGCGCGTGAGGTCCGACCGCTGATGCGATTCTCGTGGGTCCTGCCGCTGGCCCTCGCCGGGCTCCTCGGCATGCCATCGGCTGACGCCCAGGGCGGCGCCACAGCACCGGAGGTGACCCTCGAGCTGATCATGGCGGACCCCGAGTGGATCGGCAACCCGCCCGAGCGTCCCTACTGGGCCGACGACGGCGGCGCTGTCTACTTCGAGCAGGAGCGCCCCGGCGAGGACGACGTGTTCGACCTCGTCCGCGTGGACCTCGCGAGCGGTGGCCTGACCGTGCTCGACGACTCCCAGCGCGGCGTCGCCGGCGTCGCCGGGGGCGACTGGAGCCGTGACCGGCGCTTCAAGGTCTATTCCCGCGAAGGCGACGTCTACCTCCACGACGTCGCCGGCGGCGAGATCCGCCAGCTCACCCGCACGGTCGAGCCGGAATCCGCGCCCCGTTTCTTGGCGGGAGACAGGCGGGTGGCGTTCCACCGCGGCCGCGCGGTCTTCGTGCGCGACCTGGAGTCCGGACTGGAATACCAGGTGGCGGAGCTGCAGCTCGCCGACGATCCCGCCGAGGAGGAGCCGCCCGAGGACTTTCTCGCCCGCCAGCAGCGGCGGCTCTTCGACTGGGTTCGCGAGCAACGGGAGGACGAGGAAAGGGCCCGTGAGCGCGAACGCGAGGCGCGCCGCGAAGATCCCTCGCGCGTGCCCCCGCCGTGGTATCTCGGCGACGACGTCGAGCTCGTCGACAGCGCTCTGGCGCCGGGCGGCGATTGGATGCTGCTGGTCGTGGCCGACAAGGACCGCCAACGGGGCAAGCGCGACCAGATGCCGAATTACGTGTCTGCGGGCGGCTACGTGACGATCGAGGACGTGCGGCCGAAGGTGGGCACCGGCGACGGCAAGGGAGAGCGGCTGGTGGCGCTCGACCTGGAGGCGCACCGGCGCTTCGAGCTCGACCTTTCCGCCCTGCCGGGCATCGCGGAGGATCCGCTCGCCGAGCTGCGGCGGCTGGCGCAGGAGAGGAAGGAGAAGAGGAGGGACGAGGAGAAGAGAGATGAAGATGAAGATGAAGAGCCGGAGGAGGACGGGGAGGCCAAGCCGCGGCAGGTGAACGTCGCCGGCGTTCGCTTCGCTCCCGACGGGCGCTTCGCCGCCTTCATGGCGCGCAGCGTCGACAACAAGGACCGCTGGCTGGCGCTCGTGGAGCGGCCCGCCGGCGGCGAGGCGCCCGCTCTCACCACCGTCCACCGGCTACACGATCCGGCCTGGATCAACTGGGAGCACAACGGCTTCGACTGGCTCGAGGACGGCCGCCGGCTGTGGTACCAGTCGGAGGAGACGGGCTTTTCGCAGCTCTATCTCTACTCGCTCGACGACGCCTCCGCCCGCCCCCTGACGGCCGGCGAGAGCGTGGTCGACGAGCCGGCGGTGAGCCCGGATCAGCGCTTCGTCTATTTCGTGGCGAACCCGGATCACCCCGGCGTCTACGAGGTCTACCGGGTGCCGGTCGCGGGGGGCGCGAGCGAGCAGCTCACCCGCCTCGGCGGCGTCAATTCGTTCACGCTCTCGCCCGACGGCGCTCGCCTGCTGGTCACCCACTCGACCACCACCAGTCCGCCCGAGCTCTTCCTCGTGGATCTCGCCGCCGACCTGCCCGCGGCCTCGGCCCGGCGCCTCACCCACACGGCCAGCGAGGCGTTCTCGAGCATCTCGTGGACCGCCCCCGAGATCGTCGCGGTGCCCTCGTCGCACCAGGAGCGGCCGATCTGGTCGCGCTTCTACCCGCCGAGGGAGCTCATGGCCAGCGACGCCACCCGCGACGCCGACGGCCGCCGCGCCGCCGTGATCTTCATCCACGGCGCCGGGTACCTGCAGAACGCCCACCAGGGGTGGTCGGGGTATTTCCGGGAGTTCATGTTCCACACCCTGCTCACCCGCCACGGGTACCTGGTGCTCGACATGGACTACCGCGGCTCGCGCGGCTACGGCCGCGACTGGCGCACTGCGATCTATCGGGACATGGGCGGCCCGGAGCTCGAGGACCTCGCCGACGGGGTGGCCTGGCTGGTGGAGCGCCACGGCGTCGACCCGCGGCGCCTCGGCGTCTACGGCGGCTCCTATGGGGGCTTCCTGACCTTCATGGCGCTGTTCAAGAGGCCCGAGCTGTTCGCCTGCGGCGCCGCCCTGCGCCCGGTGACCGACTGGGCCCACTACAACCACCCCTACACCTCGAACATCCTCAACACCCCCGAGCTCGACCCGGAGGCCTACGAGCGCAGCTCGCCGATCGAGCTCGCCGCGGGCCTCGCGCGGCCGTTGCTGATCTGCTCCGGCATGCAGGACGACAACGTGCTCTTCCAGGACACCGTGCGCCTGGCGCAGCGCCTGATCGAGCTCGGGAAGGAGGATTGGGAGCTGGCGATCTACCCGATCGAGGCCCATGGCTTCGTCGAGCCGGCAAGCTGGCTGGACGAGTACCGGCGGATCTTCAAGCTCTTCCGCGCCCACCTGCTGCCATGAGCTCGCGCCGCGGATCTACCCACTCCCGCCGTTCTCCTGTACAATACCGGGCAACGATGCAGTACCAGACCCCACCGCACCGGAAGACCGCGCTCCGGAGACCGGTCGAGTGAGCCGCTTCCGCGCCCGCTGCCGAACCGGGTCGGCCCTGGCCGCCGATCCACCACGCCAACGTCATCTCGTGCTCGCACGCCGAGCCACGAGGGGAGGTTCCCATCCGCAGACCATTCCGTCCCGCAACCCCTAACAAGAACGAGCCGCGGATCAACCGCCGCATCCGCAAGAGCCCCGTGCGGCTGATCGACAGCGACGGCACCCAACACGGCATCGTTCCGCTGGAAGAGGCGAAGACCAAGGCCCAGGAGCAGGGGCTCGACCTCGTCGAGGTCAGTCCCAACGTCGATCCCCCGGTCGTCAAGATCATGGACTGGGGCAAGGCCAAGTTCGACCGCGAGAAAAAGGCCCGGGAATCGCGCAAGAAGGCTCAGGTCATCGAGGTCAAGGAGGTCAAGTTCCGCCCCACCATCGGCGACAACGACTTCAACATCAAGCTCAACAGGGCCATCAGGTTCCTCGAGAAGGGCAAGAAGGTCAAGGTGACGGTCTTCTTCCGCTACCGGCAGTTGCGGCGGCCGGAGCTGGGCGCCCAGATCATGGACAAGGTCGCCGAATTGACGGCGGAGACCGCCGACGTCGAGACTCGCTCGCGGCTCGAAGGCCGGCAGATGACCATGGTCCTGGCGCCCCGCAGCCACGGCACCGCCGCCAAGCCCAAGGCGAAGGAGACGGAGCCCTCGCAGGAGCCTTCCCAGGAGGCGGGCGCGTCGTAACCCCCTCGGCCAGTGAAACGCCTCCTCGATCTCTTCGGTCTGCGCGGCACCGGCGAGGGCGGCGGGCCCGGCGAGCTGACGGCCGCCGTCCGCACGATCGCCGAGTCGCTGCCGGAAATGGAGGCGCAGCGCGCCCGGTTCCTCGCCGCCTTCGCCTTCCTGCTCGGCCGCGCCGCCCACGCCGACCTCGACGTCAGCGACACGGAGCTCGTCAAGATGGCGGAGATCGTGGAGCGCTACGGCGATCTGCCCGCCGACCAGGCGCGCCTGGTGGTCGAGATCGTGCGGCGCGAGCACGAGCTGCGCGGCGCCACCCAGAGCTATCAGGTGGCCCGCGAGTTCCGCCGGATCGCCAGCCGCGAGCAGCGTGAAGAGCTCCTCCACTGCGTCTTCGCGGTCAGCGCCGCCGACGACTCGATCTCCGGCGCCGAAGAGAAGCAGGCGCGTCAGATGGCCGAGGAGCTCGGCTTCTCCCACCGGGAGTACGTCGAGATCCGCTCCCGCTACCACCACAAGCGCTCAGTCATCCAGAGGCTGCGCGGATCGTGATAGGCTGTGCGCGAACGATGGAGGACGACCCATGATCACCCTCACCGAGAGCGCCCGACAGAAGGTCGTCGAGTTCATCCAGGCGGAAGAGCGAGACGGTCTGGCCCTGCGGCTCAGCGCCCGCCGGCGCGGCCCGCGCAAGTTCGAATACGAGCTCAACCTCGAGGACGGCGGCGACCGCCGCCCCGGTGACGTCGTCCAGGAGTGCGGCGACTTCGAGCTGTGGATGGACCCGGTCAGCGCCGAGAACGTCGACGGCTCCACCATGGACTTCGAGCAGCGAGGCTTCGAGTCCGGCTTCAAATTCGACAACCCCCAGAGCCGCTGGGACGATCCCGTGGCCCAGAAGGTGCAGGACGTGCTCGACCGCGAGATCAACCCCGCGGTGGCCGGCCACGGCGGCTTCGTGGAGCTCGTCGGCCTGGAAGACGGCGCCGCCGTGCTCTCCTTCGGCGGCGGCTGCCAGGGCTGCGGCATGGTCGACGTGACCCTCAAGCACGGCGTGGAGGTGGCCATCCTCGAAGCGGTGCCCGAGGTCAAGGTGGTCCGCGACGTCACCGACCACGCCGCCGGCGAGAACCCCTACTTCGAGTCCGCCAGCGGCCAATCGCCGTTTTGAGACCGACTACGGCCAGCCGCCGACCCCCGCCCGGGCCGCCTTCCGGCGGCGATTTCGAAGAATCCGTATGCACAGATTGCAATAGGCCGATCGATGGTGTACAATACCGCCGCCGGCGACGGAAGAGGCCATGACACCGCTCCTCAGGACACTGCCCAGGCGCTGCAACCGTGATCTCGCGGTGCGCGTGGGCGTCCGCGGTCGCCGCAACCAGGTCAAGAAACTGCTGGGTCGTCGCTACGGCCTCGGAGGCCGGGCGAACGAAACCTGAGCAGGTGCTCCCAAAGCACGTCTTTCCCGCCCCTTCGGTCTCGTCGACAACACCTCCTTCTCCAGGCCCGAAGGGGCGCTTTTTTTGCCCGGTTTCATCCCCTGCCTCATCCCTCCCAGCCCAGGATCTCGTCGATCGTCGACGTCGCGACCGTGTGGTACGTCGGGCGCGCCTTGGCGTAGATGCGCCTCGCCATGGCGAGCCCTTCCTCGGTCTCGGCGAGGCGCCGGTAGAGCGGCCGCAGGAACTTGCGCCGCCCCATGCCGGTCAGGAAGCCCTCGAGCGCGCCGTAGCCCGGCTCGTAGCGGCTGGCGATCACGTGGTGGAGCCAGGCGTGGAGGAGCTCCGAGTTGCCGGTCTCGGTGAAGCCGAATACCTCGTCGAGCTCGGCCATGCGCCCTTCGGGGAGCTCTTCGGGGAGCGTGCGCAGGAAGTGCAGCCATTCGTGAGTCGTCCAGTCGCCGGTGGCGAGGTCGGCGGCCGGCTCGCCCTCCTGCCAGGACGCCGCCGCCGCTTCCACGCGGGAGAACGCGGCCGAGGCGATCTCCGGGGCGCCTGCCGGCAGACCCGGACCGTAGACCCAGGCGTCGATCTTCAAGGCCGCCGCCAGCTCGGCGTCGCCCGCCACCAGCTCGCGCCGGAGCTGCGCCACGAAGTCGGCGGTGGTCAGCGACTGGAAGCGGTTGCGCTCGAAGTAGGCCTTCAGGAAGGGGTCGAAGCGCGCTCGCCCCACCCTCTCCTCGATCATGCGCAGGAAGAGATGGCCCTTCTCGTAGGCGACGTCGTTCATCCCCGCGTCGGGATCGCGCCCGGCGAGGTCAAGCTGGAGCCAGGTGTCGCGGGGATCGAGGTCCTCCAGGGTCGCTTCCAGGTCCTGGCGCCCGAGCAGCGCCAGCATGTCGGCGTAGTCCTCGCCCTCGAGCGCCTCCATGATGCGGCGCTCGAGGTACACGGTGAAGCCCTCGTTGAGCCAGAAGTCGTTCCAGGTCGCGTTGGTCACCAGGTTGCCCGACCACGAGTGGGCGAGCTCGTGGGCGATGAGCGCCACCAGCGACCGGTCGCCGGCGAGGATGGTGGGGGTCGCGAAGGTCAGCCGCGGGTTCTCCATGCCGCCGAAGGGGAAGCTCGGCGGCAATACCAGCACGTCGTAGCGTCCCCACAGGTACGGGCCGTAGAGCTCCTCGACCGCCGCGATCATGGCCTCGACGTCGGCGAGCTCCCAGGCCGCGCGCTCCACCACCGGCGGCTCCGAGTAGACGCCCGAGCGCTCGCCGAGGGCGCGGAACTCGAGATCGCCGACCGCCAGCGCCAGCAGGTACGAGGGGATCGGCTGCGGCATGCGGAAGCTGTAGACGCCGTCGGCCGACCTCGAGGTCGGGTTCTCGGCGCTCATCACCGCCATCAGCTCCGGCGGCACGCGCACCGTGGCCTCGTAGGTGAAGCGCACCGCCGGCGTGTCCTGGCACGGCACCCAGGTGCGCGCCAGCACCGCCTGCGACTGGGTGTAGAGGTAGGGCCGGCCGGCCGCCGTCTGCCCGGGGTCGAGCCATTGCAGGGCTGCCGCCCCGGGGCTTGTGGCGTAGTCCACGTGGACGACCTCGGTCGCGCCCTCCAGCTCGACCGTCAGCTCGCGGCCGAGCCAGGGCTGCGACGGCGCTGCCGGGCCGAGCTCGAAGCGCGCCTGCGTGCCGCCGTCCAGCGTCACGCCGCGGATCTCGAGATCGCGGGTGTCGAGGTGGAGCTCGCCGGCGCCGGTCTTGTTGTTGATCGTGAGCGAGGCGCGGCCGGTCAGACGGCGGGCCTCGAAGTCGACGTCGAGGTCGAGTGCAAGATGGGTGAGAGCGACCTCGTCGGGACGGGCGAAGGAGTGGACGTCAAGCGGCATGTCGGCTCCTGCGGTGGGCTGCTGGGCGGGAGGCTGGTCGGCACAGGCCGCGGCCAGCGCCGCGGCGAGGACGCACAGGGGCCTCAGGTATCGGCATCGGAGCATTCGGGACCTCGGGTGGCCGGAGGGTTGGCGGACGCCGGCCATTATAGCGCCATGGCCGCGTGGCCAAGGCCCTTGGCATTCCCGCCGAGGAGCTCACCAGCGCTCTGGTCACGGCCTGATCCGGCCTCCTGGCTGCTGTAGGATCGCCGCCATGGAGCTCCATCAACTGCGCTACTTCGTGGCCGTGGCCGAGGCCGGGAGCTTCCGCGAAGCCGCGGCGCAGTGCCACGTGGCCCAGCCGTCGCTGAGCCAGCAGATCATCAAGCTCGAAAAAAGCCTCGGCCACAAGCTCTTCGACCGCCTTGGCCGCCGTATCGCCCTGACGGAGGCCGGGCGGGCCCTGCTGCCGCGGGCGAACGCGATCCTGACGGCGGTCCGCGAGGCCCAGCGCGACGTCGAGAAGGACATCGAAACGGGACACGGCCCCCTGGCGGTGGGGGCCATCCCCACCATCGCCCCCTTCCTCCTGCCGCGCACCGTGGGCCGCTTCGTCAAGTCCTTTCCCCACGCCGACCTGACGGTCTTCGAGGACCTCACCGAGGCGCTGATCGAGCGGCTGCTGCGGGCCGAGCTCGACCTGTGCATCTTGAGCCTGCCGATCGACCACGACCAGATCGAGACCGAGCCCGTGCTCGACGATCCGCTGCTCGTGGTGGCCCCGCGCGAGGGCGACGTCGCCGGCATGGCGGAGATGTCCCTGGAGGAGTTCCAGGACCGCCCGGCGGTGCTCCTGCACGAGATGCACTGCCTGGGCCAGCTCATCCGCGGCCTGTGCCAGGGCAGCGGACTGCGCCAGCGGATCGTCTGCCACACGACCCAGCTCACCACCGTCCAGAGCCTGGTGGCGCTCGGCCTGGGCATCTCCCTGGTGCCGCGGATCTGCGCCGCCGGCGACCGCTCGAGGCGCTGCGTCTACCGTCCCCTCCGCGGCGCCCCCTCCACCCGCAAGATCGCCGTCGCCTGGCGCCGCGGACGCGAGCGCTCCTGGCTCGCCGACCGCTTCCTCGAAGAGGTGCGCCAGGAGGGCGAACGTCTGGCCGCCCTCGACGACGCCACGATCTTCCACTGATCACAAGGTCCGCGAAGTGTTGCGGATTGAGGTCCGGCGAGCGCCGCTGATGCTACCGGGCCACCGGCGGACGATTTGCGGCCGAAAATCGCGCCCGGGAGCCTCCCGCCGGGATTTG
>Ga0299906_10000093_pt1 | contig 83667 bp, 78 predicted proteins | sample RVTome_14_FD_200259 | JGI IMG/M metagenome (GOLD analysis project Ga0299906, IMG submission 200259) | Soil microbial communities from uranium-contaminated site in the Upper Colorado River Basin, Wyoming, United States - RVT145D125 (version 2) ...
GTAGCCCAGGATATCTCCGGCCCAAACCCCCTCGATGCGTCCTGAGAATCAGGAGATCGTACCGTAACAGTCCTTATGTCAACGAGTTACGTAGACCAAGGGCTTGCATTGAGAGCGTTTGCACCCAGTTGAATTCCCGGAAGGAGGAGGGATGAGCGAGACGAAGCAGCGAGTCGACGAGCTCCGCGAGCGACTCGCGGAGCTCCAGGCCGAGATCGACCGCCTGGAGGCGTCGGACGAGGATTCGGCAGCGCGCGCCGACGGACGCTCCATCCTCGTCCAACGCGACGCCAAAGGCGCCATCCTCGTCACCGGCGACGGCAACCGGGTCTACGCCGGCGACGCCGAGCCCGAGCTCCTGCTGAAGGCGTATCTCGCGTCGCTCGCCAACGACTGCGACTTCCTTCCGCTGGGGACGATCGACACCCAGTTCCGCGACGGCGGCGAACGCCGCGTGCGCCTGCCCGACGTCTACGTCGAGCTCGACGTCACCACGGCGCCGCGGCCGTCCGCGGACGACGGCGAGCGGGATTGGGCCTGGCGTCTGCTGCGCGGCGAGGCCGCGGACCGCATGGGCGTCGGCGCGGCCCTGGCGCGGCCCGAGGCGTGCCGTCACGTGCTCCTCGGCGACCCCGGCTCGGGCAAGACCACCGTGGCGCACCACCTCTGCCGCGCCCTCGCCGCCGGCGGGGACGTCCCCGACGGGCTCGCGGGCCTCCTTCCCGTTCGGATCGTGCTGCGGGAAGTGGCGGCGAGCCTGCCGGCCCGCGTCCGCAAAGGCACGGCGGGCGTGCTCTGGAACGTGCTCGAAAAGGACCTGGAGAACCGGCTGGGAGCCGCGGGCGCCTCGCGTCTTCTGCCACACCTCCAGCAGCGGGCCATGGGCTCGGGCGCCTTCGTCGTGCTGGACGGTCTCGACGAGGTTGCTGAGACGGGAGGTCGGCGCGAGATCCTCCTGAAAGCGGTGGCCGACCTTGCCGCCACGCTTCGCGACAGTCCTTCGCGTCTCCTGGTCACCGCGCGTCCCTATGCCTACGCCGACCCGAAGTGGCACCTCGAAAGCTTCGAGATCCTCGCCCTGTCGCCGTTCCGTGCCGAGCAGGTCGAGCTGTTCATCGAGCAGTGGTACATGACGGCGGCCCGCCAAGCCCTCCGGTGGACCGAGGAGACCGCCCGCACCAAGAGCGGGCTCTTGCGCCGGGCCCTCGAGCACCGCCCCTATCTCGGGGACCTGGCCTCGCGTCCCCTGCTCTTGACGCTCATGGCGACCCTGCACTCGAGCTGGGGCCAGTTGCCCGACGACCGGGCCGATCTCTACGAGGAAACCGTCAAGCTCCTTCTCGGCCGTTGGCAGCGCGCCCGCGAGGGCGAAGGCGGCGAGGAAGAGAGCCTCTCGCAGCTCCTCCGCGTCCCGGAGCGCCGCTTGCGCGAGGCGTTGGAGGCCCTGGCCTTCACCGTCCACGAGCGTCAGGGCGCCGACCCCGAGCGCGACGAGCAGCCCGCCGACATCTCGGAGGGTGAGCTCTTGGGCAGCGCGGACGCCGATCCCCTGGCGTTTGACGACGAGCGCCCGCAACACGAGGTGTACCTCGAGCGCTTCTGGATAAGCCGCTACCCGGTCACCAACGCGCAGTTTCGGCCCTTCGTCGAGGATGACGGGTACTCGAACCGTGATTATTGGACCGAGGACGGCCGGGAGTGGCTTCAGGGCGCCGAGCCAGACGTCTCCTTCTATCCCGAGGACTGGCGCGAGCGGATGGCGGACTGGTTCGCGAAAAGACCGAAGGAGAAACGGCGCCGGCCGTTCTTCTGGGACCACGAGGGGCTGTCGGCGCCGACGCGGCCGGTGGTCGGCGTGACGTGGTATGAGGCTTGCGCGTTCTGCCGGTGGCTGACCGCGCACATCGGCGAGCAAGGCGACTCTCTGATAGCCGGCGTCCAGTGCGGCGTCAGCTTGCTGACGGAGGCGCAGTGGGAGAAGGCGGCGCGAGGCACCCAGGGGCTTCTCTGGCCGTGGAGCAACGAATTCGACGCGAAGCTGTGCAACAGCGAGGAGAGCGAAGTTGGGGGCGTCGATGGACGAGTTCCTTGCTCTCCTCGAGGAGCTGCGTCAAGGCCTCCGCGACGCGCCGCTCGCCGCGGACGTGGCCGAGGACCTCGAAGCCGAGGCCGCGGACGTGGAGCGGAAGGCCCGGCGCGAGGCGCCGAACGGCGCCATGATCCTCGGCAAGCTCAAGACCATCACCGAGGTGCTCAGCGGCGCCGCGGGGCTGGGGGAGAAGCTGGTGCCGTTGGCGCGGCGGCTGGGGGAGATGGCGGCGGTCCTGTTCTGAACGGACGTCCTGCGACGCTGGCGTCGACGACCGCCATGGCTCAGCGGCGCTGTTCGTCGAGAAGCTCGACGGCACTCTTGGAGGACACCCAGGCCTTGGCCACCTTGCGGGCCGTCTGCTGCATCGCAGTCAGGGAAGCTTCCATCTCATCCCGACGTTCCTTCTCGGCGTCCGCAGCACCGTAGGGATGCAGAACAGCCACCGGTGATCCCTGGTGCGTGATGACGTACTCGGCATGCTGAACGCGCACCTCACGGACGATCTTGGAGGTTTTGCTCTTGAGCTCTCGGATTCCGATTCTCGTCATGGTCCCATCTTGGCCGAGCGCCGAAGCCTCGTCAACCCCGACTCCCGCCGACGCGGACGTCGACGTTGACCGTGGAGCTGACGGCTCCGAGGTCGTCGCGCACGCCGACGGCGATCGTCTGCTCGCCGCGGCGCATGGCCAGGCGGGTGGAGTAGACGGCGGTCTGCGACAGGGCCTGGAGCACGCTCAGGTGGGGGATCTCGATCGGCAGCAGGACGGTGGCCGGCTCCGAGGTGCGTCCGCTCTCGTCGCGGACGATGAAGACGATCGACACCCGGCCCATGTGGGCCTTCTCTTCCGGCAGCAGGACCAGGTTGGCGATGGGGAAGCGCACCTCGGCCTCCACCAGGTAGTGGCCGTCCTTCTGCTTCTCCATCTCGCCCACGGTGAGGCGCACGTCGAGCGGGTTGTCGGTGGCGCCGAGCGTCAGCGCGGCCAGGGTGCGCTCGCTCATCTCCTGGTCGCCCGACTTGTCGCGGTAGCGCTCGAGGTAGTGGAGCTTCACGTCGGGGCGCCTGACGCGCACCTCGATCTGGTGGGCCTTGCCGTCGCCGCGGTGGGGCGAGGGGTAGGCGAGCGAGTAGTAGTGGGTGAGGTCCTGGCGCAGGCGGTCGAAGAGCCAGGCGGTGCTGCCGCCGCCGGCCGCCGCCTGGCCGCCGGTGCCGAAGGCGAGGAGCCGCAGGCCGCTCTCCACGTCGGCGGCGAGGCTGACCACGCTCGGGGTCAGCGCGGTGGAGCGGTTCTCCGCCGAGACCGGGTTGATTCCCGAGATCGGCCCGGCGCCCACCGGGTAGAAAGCGATGCGGTTGGCCGCGGCGTCGGCGATCAGGTCGCGGATCTCCTGGGTGGTGTCGAGCTCCCGCAGCACCGATTCCACGGACGAGACGCCCAGGGAGCGGCCGTAGTCGAAGCCGTACTTCTCGAACCACACGGTCCACACCAGCTCGCCGGGCCGCAGCGGCAGCCGGTCGCAGACGTAGAGCACGGCCTTGCGTCCGGGCAGCCCCACGAGCGAGCCCAGGAAGCCACGCAGGGCCTGGATGCCGTGGCGCACCTCCTGGAAGGTCTCGTTGCTGTGGTTGCGGGCGAGGTGATAGGCGAAGGAGGCGTCGCCGTCGGCGGCGCCGGTGTCTTCGGTCGCCGCCAGGTCGGCGAGGCGCAGGCCCTGCTCGATCTGGCGCACGACGTTGCGCACGTTGGTCTCGTAGCTCAGCGTCGCCACCTTGCCGAGACGCTCGAGCGCGGCGTCGATCTCGGCGCGGTCGGAGGTGGGGCGCTGCTCCACCCGGATCTGGCGCTGCTTGCTCGCCACCATCACCCGGGTGCCGTCGGTCATCAGCTCGTCGAGCTTCTCGTCGAGCGCGGCGAACACGCGGGCGCGGCTGGGCGGGGAGAGGAAGGCATGGTCGACGAGGACGACGACGGTCGCCGTCTCCTGGAGCGGGGCGGGCTCGACCTCGGTCTCGCGGCCGGCGACGCCGGCGGCCGGCGGGAGGACGCGGCGTCCGCTCTCGACGCGGAAGAAGTGCGTCACCTCGACGCTCTCGCCGTCGTCGAAGACCTCGAAGTCGTCGCGGGTGAGGTCGGTCACCGGCTGGCCGTCGCGCAGGGCGACGACCTCGACGTTGACCAGGCTGACGTCGAGAGAATCGAGGAAGATGCCGTGGCGCCGGACGTCCTCGTCCTGGGCGCCGGCGGCGGTGGCGAGGAGCGCGGTCGTCAGGAGGCCGCGGAGGAGCGGGGGAGCGAATCGCGGGCTCATGTCGTGGGGTCCGTCGGCGGGTGCCTGACGAGCATAGCCCAGCGGGCGGACGGCGTCCAGGTAAGGGGGCGGAACGACGCGACGTGGGGACGGGCTCCGGAGTCAAACGTCCTCGACGTGCTCGCGCACCCACGCCGCGAGCTCGGTCTCGCCGAGCCGACCGTCCGCGACCGCGAGCATGATGTCGACGACCTCGGCCTGCGTCGCTTCGAGCTCCTGGCCGTTGAGCCCGAGGAAGACGTACATGGCCATGAACGCCACTCGCTTGTTGCCGTCGACGTAGGCGTGGTTCGTCGCCAGGCCGTAGCCGTAAGCAGCGGCCAGGGAAGCGAGGTCGCTCTCGGGCTCGTACGCCAGCTTGTTCAGCGGCCGAGCCAGGGCGGACTCGAGGGCGCCCACGTCGCGACAGCCCGCGGAGCCGCCGTGCTGTTGGAGCTGGTCGAATTGGATGGCGTCGACGATCTTGCGGCTCAGCCACTTGGGCTCGGTCATGTCCGCACCGTCACTTGGCGAGCTCCCGCAAGGCTTGACGGTACTTCCGGGAGCCGCGCTCATAGACGGCCAGGGCGCGCTCGAAATCCGGATCGAACGGCGTCAGGAGGATTCCCTGCTCCGTCTCGACGGCGAACATCGGGTCGCCTGCCTTCAGGCGAAGTCGCTCCATCATGGCTTTGGGCAACGTGGCGCTGATCGATCCACCGGCTTTTCGTAGCTTGATCAGGTTGAACATGGCTGAGAGCCTCGCTTCCGATCCGATCGTAGCACTGTTGTGCTACTTGGTCAAGCGCCTTTTGCACCCCGGCGTGGAGCTCCGGGTGGCACGGCCGGTGGGCTGGGTGGCAAGGGTAAGCCCGAGGAAGCGTGGGGACGCCACCGGCCATGGGCGGCCGTGTTTGCGGCTCTCCGCGACGACGACCAATGAGGCATCCGCCAAGTCCATGGGAGTATCTCGATACTTGTCCATGAGCACTACCATGCGGTCGGATTCGTCAGAGGTCAGCTCGTGAAAAACGAGGCGCCCGGAGGACCGCAGCTTCCAGAGCTCCGTCTGATATCGGTACCCACCTACTGCGCCCAGGAGGTACATAGCCTCGGTGAAGCAGGGCCACGTCGTCAGCAGCGGGCCAGGAGGCAAGCTTTGTAGTGCAGCCGCACATGCGGCGTGGTGGGCATCGTCAGCATCCAGCAAGGCGACCAGCGGTCCGGTATCCGTCAGGATCATCGCCGCTGCCGGTGCTGCTCGAGAAGACCCGCCGCGAGCTTCCGACCGCAGTCCTCGGACATCCGGGCGCCGCCGGGGACGTGCTCGCTGCTATGGAGCACGCCAATATGACCCTTGAGGAATTCGGCCAGCGTCTCGCTCTCGGCCGACTCCGCTCCCGCCGCAGGCGCGACGAATCGCTCCCGCAGGCTGTCCACCGCAAGGAGCTCTGGCGTCGTTCTCCGTTTGCGCGCCTGCTCGGTCAGGGCATCGTCGAGGTCCGAGGGCAGGGTCAGGGTCAGGGCCTTGGTCGACATGTCCTCAGTATAGCCGAAGGGGACGCCTTGAGTCGCCTTTCGCCCGCGGGCCGTAACCCCAGGACGCCCCCCGGCAAAGGTGCTGGTCGACGCCCCTGCGGCGAGGTATAGTCCGCAGGACTTCCGACCCCCGGAGGAAGCACCGTGAGCCCCACCCTGGCGACCTGGCTGTTGACCCTGGCCGGCATCTACGCCGCCGTCGGCGTCGTCTTCGCCGTTCCCTTCGTCCTGCGCGGTGCGGGACGCGTCGACGCGGCCGCCCGCGGCGGCTCCTGGGGGTTCCGCGTGCTGATCCTGCCCGGCGTGGCGGCGCTGTGGCCGCTGCTCGCGCGGCGCTGGCTGGCGGCGACCGGCGCGCCGCCGGTCGAGCGTAGTCCGCACCGCGACCGGGCACGGGAGACGACGCCGTGATCGCGCCCCTGCGCCGGCGCCACCGCCTGATGACGGCGGCCCTGCTGGTGGCCCTGCCTATGCTCCTGGTGCTGGCCCTGGGGGCTCGGACGCCGGTGCCGACGGTGGCGTCGTTGCCCGTGGCCCTGGCCGCCGGTCCCGATCCGCGCGGCGCCGACGTCGAGACGCGGGACGTCTTCGGCGACCTCGACGTCACGGTGCGCTCCTGGTGGACGGCCGCCGGCACGGTGATCGAGATCGCGCCGGCCGAGCCGCTGGCGCGTCCCGGAGTGCTCGTCTACTGGACGGCGAGCCCCGCCGTCGACCGGCTGCCCGACGACGCCGTGCTCCTCGGCGCCCTCGCCGATCGGGGACGGACCTACGCCGTCCCCAACGCGGTCGCCAGCCGCGACGGCTACCTCGTGCTCTACAGCCTGGGGCACCAGGAGGTGGTGGCGAGCGGGGCGTTGTCCGCCTTGGGGGGCCTGCGGTGAGCGTCTCCTACCAGGCCGTCGGCTGGAACCGGCAGAAGAAGGTCTACGACGGCTGGCTCGCCGCCGGCGTCGTCCTCTATCTCGTGCTCTTCGTGGGCGTGGGTTTCGCCCTCCATCCCGACGCCACCGCCGAGACGATGCTCATCCGCGGCTTCGGCACCGCGGCCTTCCTGCTGCTGCACGTGATCCTGTCGATCGGGCCGCTGTGCCGGCTCGACCCGCGGTTCCTGCCGCTGCTCTACAACCGGCGCCACCTGGGCGTCACCATGTTCACGCTCGCCCTCGTCCACGGCGGTTTTTCCGTCGTGCAGTTCCACGGCTTCGGCGACGTCAATCCGCTGCTGAGCGTGCTCACCGCCAACCCGCGCGTCGACAGCCTGAGCCAGTTCCCGTTCGAGCCGCTGGGGCTCGCGGCGCTGGCGATCCTCTTCGTGATGGCCGCGACCAGCCACGACTTCTGGCTCGCCAACCTCTCGGCGCCGGTGTGGAAGGCGCTCCACATGCTCGTCTACGCGGCCTACGCGCTGCTCGTGCTGCACGTGGCCCTCGGGGTTCTTCAGGCGCAGACCAGCCCGGCGCTCTCGGGGCTGCTCGGCGCCGGCGTCGCCTGGGTGCTGGGGCTGCACGCGGCGGCCGCCCTCAAGGAGCGCCGCCAGGACCGCGAGCTCGCCGCCGGCGACGGCGAGGTCGACGTGTGCGGCGTCGACGAGATCCGCGACCACCGGGCGAAGGTGGTCACGCTGGCGGGCGAGCGCGTCGCGGTCTTCCGTTACGACGGCAAGGTCTCGGTGATCTCCAACGTCTGCCAGCACCAGAACGGACCGCTGGGGGAGGGCAAGGTCGTCGACGGCCTGGTGGTCTGCCCCTGGCACGGCTACCAGTACAAGCCCGACTGCGGCGCCTCGCCCGAGCCCTTCACCGAGAAGGTCCCGACCTTCCGCGTCCGCGTCGACGGCGGGCGGGTGCTGGTGGATCCGCGTCCGCTGCCGCCCGGAACCTACGTGGAGCCGGCGCGGATCGAAGGGAGCGCGGGCGATGCCTGAGCAGGACGAATTCTACACGGGCTACCTGCCGCAGGCGCCTCCCGGCGTCGCCGCCTGGACGAAGAAGGCGGTCGTCCTGGTCCTCGTGGTCACCGCTGCCGTGGCCCTGGCCCTGGCGGCGGCGCAGTCGCCGTTTTCGAAGGCGGCCTATGAATTCGGCGACCTGGGAACCGTCGAAGGCGTGGTGCGGGAACGTCCCTATCCCACGCTCGAGGTCGACCGTCCCGGCGCCGGCGGCGCTTCGCGTTACTTGCTGGTGAATCCGTTCAAGCACGGGGCGACGGTCGACGGGCTCGACGGCAAGCGGGTGGCGGTCGTCGGCTCGCTCATCCACCGCGACGACCAGACGATGCTCGAGCTCGTCCTTCCCGGCAAGACGGCGGTCCTCGGCGCCGCCGGCGCCGGCGCCGCCGAGCGCTCGCTCGGCGTCCACACCTTGGTGGGGCGGATCGTCGACAGCAAGTGCTGGCTCGGCATCATGAAGCCGGGCGAGGGCAAGCCGCACCGTTCGTGCGCCGCGCGCTGCATCAGCGGCGGCATCCCGCCGCTCTTCGTGGTCGGCGACGAGCGCGGGCCGCTTCTGAAGCTGCTGCTGGTCGACGCCGGCGGCGGCGCGGTCAACCGGCGGGTGCTCCACCTCGTCGACGAGCCGCTCGAGATCCGCGGCGAGGTGGCGCGCCTGGACGATCTGTGGATCCTCAAGGCCGACCCGGAGACTTATCGGCGCTTGGCGCCGTAGAGAACCAGCGCGGCGGCCGGCACGTAGTAAGCTCCGGCCGAAACAAGGAGAGCGGCCTCATGTCTGACGCCTCGCTCACCACGCCCCTGGTTTACCCGACGTTCCCGGAGCTCTTGCCTCGGGAGGTGCTGCGGGAGGGCCGCTACGAGGTGCGCTTCGCCCGCTCGGCCGAGGAGCTCGACGCGGTGCTGCGGTTGCGCTTCGAGGTCTTCAACCTGGAGCTCGGCGAGGGCCTCGACGCCTCTTTCGAGACCGGGCGCGACCTCGACGAGTTCGATCCCGTGTGCCACCACCTGATCGTCTCGCTGCGGCCCGCGGGCGAGGTCGTGGGCACCTACCGGCTGCAGACCAGCGCCATGACGGCGGCGCACGCCTACGGCTTCTACTCGCGCACCATGTTCGACCTGGGCGGCCTGCCGCCGGCGGTGCTCGGCGGCGCCATCGAGCTGGGGCGCGCCTGCGTGGCCCGCGAGCACCGCAACACCCAGGTGCTCTTCCTGCTGTGGAAGGGCCTCGCCCTCTACGTGACCTCCACCCGCCTGCGCTACCTCTTCGGCTGCTGCTCGCTGACCAGCCAGGACCCGCGGGAGGGCCGCACGGTGATGGCCTTCCTCGAGGCGCGCGGCCACGTCCACCCGTCGATCGGGGTGGCGCCGCAGCCGAACGTAGTATGTTACGGCGAGGGCATGGAGCCCGATCCGGACTACCTCAAGGTGAAGCTGCCGAAGCTCTTCCGCATCTACCTGCGCCACGGCGCCAAAGTCTGCAGCCGCCCGGCCATCGACCGCCAGTTCAAGACCATCGATTACCTGGTGCTCTTCGACGTCGACGCGATGAGCGAGCGCCAGGTCAGGACCTTTTTCGCATAGACGAGACGGTCCGCTCATATGGAGACGACGTTGATCCTCGAACAGAACCTGCACTTCCTGCGCCAGGGCCTGGCGCTGCTCGACGCCCTCGACGCGGAGACCTACGCCGCCGGGGACGGCGGCCGCGCCTCGATCGGCGCCCACCTGCGGCATTGCACCGACTTCTACAACTGCTTCCTGCGCGGCCTGGAGAGCGGCCGCGTCGACTACGACGCGCGCTGCCGCGACGCCGCCGTGGAGACCGACCGCCAGACCGCGGCGCGGACGCTCGCGGGCATCGCCGAGCGCCTGGCCGCCCTGGGAGCGGCGGATTTCGGCCGCGTGCTCGAGGTCAAGGCCGACGCGGCGGACGACGCGCCCTTCGCCTGGAGCCGCTCCTCGCTCGCCCGCGAGCTGCAGTTCCTCACCAGCCACACGGTCCATCACTTCGCCCTGATCGCCCTGCTGATGCGTCAACGAGGCCTCGACCCCGGCGACGAGCTCGGGGTGGCGCCGTCGACCCTGGCGTACCGCAACGCCGTGACGGCAGGGTGAGGGGATATGTGTACCGTATCCTGGATCTTCCAAGCCGACGGCTACGAGCTCTTCTGCAACCGCGACGAGACCCGCGCGCGCGCCCGCGCTCTGCCGCCGCGGCGCCACGAGCGGGGGAGCTCCGCCCCCTCGGGGGGGATCGGGGGGGGGAGCTCCGCTTACCTGGCGCCCGAGGACGGCGACGCCGGCGGCACCTGGATCGCCGTCAACGAGCTCGGCCTCGCCCTCTGTCTGCTCAACCGCTTTCCCGATCCCGGCGGCGGCCCCTACCCCAGCCGCGGCCTGCTGGTGCGCGAGCTCGCCGGCCGCGCCAGCGCCGAGGAGGTGGCGGCGGAGCTCGCGCGCCGCGACCATGCCGGCGCCCTGCGCTACCGTCCGTTCCGGCTGCTGACGCTGGCGCCCGGCGTGGCGCCGGCCGTCGCCGTGTGGGACGGCCGGCGCCTGGAGAGCGGGGCGCAGGCGGCGACGCCGCCGCTGTCGTCCTCCTCGTTCGATCCCGAGGGCATCGGCGAGGTGCGCCGCCGCCTGTGGGCGGAGACCTTGCCCGCGTCGCCGTCGTCCGCGCAGCTCCTGGCCTTCCATCGCAGCCACCTGCCTTCTCGGGGGCCGCTGTCGCCCTGCACGCACCGCGACGACGCGCGCACCGTGAGCCTCACCTGGGTGCGGGTGCGGCGGGCGGCGGTGGAGATGTCCTACGCCGACGGGCCGCCGTGCCGGGCGGAGCTCTCGCGTCCCCTCACCCTGATGCGCCAGGTCTCGCGCCGCCCGGCCCTGCGCCATGCCGCGCCGGTCGCCTGAGGTGACGAGGCGGCGGCGGTGGTGGCGGCTGCTCGTCGCCTCACTGGTCCTGCTCGCCGCTTCCCAGGCGGTCCGTTACGGCCGCCGCGACGAGGCGCCGCCGATCCTGGACTTCCTCGAGCGCGTAGAGACAGGCGAGGCCTGGAGCCGCGGCGAAGCGACGCCGGAGCGGCTCGCCGCGGCCGCCGAGACGCGGGAGCTGCCCAAGCTCCACGGCTTCGCCCTGCTGGTGTGGATGGCGCTGGTGGCGGCCGCGACGTTCATCAGCGAGGACCTGACCTGCCTGGCCGCCGGCCTGCTGGTGGCCCGCGGACGCGTGGACTTCGTGCCCGCGGCCGTGGCCTGCGGCGCCGGCATCTTCGTCGGCGACCTGCTCGTCTACTTCCTGGGGCGGCTGGGGCGTCCGTGGCTGGAGCGGGCGCCGCTGCGCTGGCTGGTGAGGCCCGCCGACCTCGAGCGCTCGCGGCGCTGGTTCCAGGAGCGCGGCGGCTGGGTGATCCTGGCCAGCCGCTTCCTGCCCGGCACGCGCCTGCCGACCTACCTCACCGCCGGGCTGTTGCGCGTCAACCCCCTCTGGTTCACCGTCCAGCTCCTGGTGCCGGTCGCCCTGTGGACGCCGATCCTGGTGGGCCTGTCGCGTTCCTTCGGCGAGCGCGTCTTCGCCTCCTTCGGCCATTTCCAGCGTTACGCTCTCCCCGGTTTCGTGGCGCTCCTGGCGGCGGTGTGGATGCTCCTGGCGGGCGCGCGCGCTCTTGCCACCCACGACGGCCGGCGTCGCCTGGTGGGCTGGTGGCGGCGCTGGACGCGGTGGGAGTTCTGGCCGCCCTGGGTCCTCTATCCGCCGCTCGTCGTCTACGTGCTGCTGTTGGGGCTGCGGCGGCGCAGCCCGACGCTCTTCACCGCCGCCAACCCGGGCATGCCGGCCGCCGGCGGTTTCCTCGGCGAGTCCAAGTCGGAGATCCTCGAGGGCCTCGACCCCCGCGACGTGGCGCGCTGGCGTCGCTTGCCGCCAGGTGCCGGCGAGCGCTGGACGGCGATCCGGGACTTCCAGGCGGACACCGGACGCGACTATCCCCTCGTCCTCAAGCCCGACCGCGGCCAGCGCGGCTCCGGAGTCCGCGTCGTGCGCGACGACGCCGGCGTCGAAGCCTTCCTCGCCGATCACGGCGAGGCGGCGATCGTCCAGGAATACGTGCCCGGGCCGGAGCTCGGGATCTTCTACGTGCGCCGCCCCGGCGACGAGACGGGACGGATCTTCTCGATCACCGAGAAGGTCCTGCCGTCGGTGGTGGGCGACGGCCGGCGGACGCTGGCGCGGCTGGTACACGACGACTCGCGGGCGGTGGCGCTCTGGCGCGTCTACCTGGCGGCGCTGGGGGAGCGGGCCGACACGGTGCCGGCGGCGGGGGAGGAGGTGCGCCTGGTAGACGTCGGCACCCATTGCCGCGGCGCCGTCTTCCGCGACGGCGCCCGCCTCGCGACGCCGGCGCTCGCGGACGCCGTCGATGCCGTCGCCCGCGCCTACGACGGCTTCTATTTCGGCCGCTTCGACGTCCGCGCGCCGTCGCTCCAGGCGTTCATGGAGGGGCGGGACCTGAAAGTCCTGGAATTGAACGGCGTGACCTCCGAGGCGACCCACGTCTACGACCCCGAGCACACGCTCTTCGACGCCTACCGGATCCTCTTCGAGCAGTGGCGTCTGGCGTTCGAGGTGGGGGCGGGCAACCGCGAGCGCGGGATCGAGCCGGCGTCGGCGGGGGAGGTGTTGCGGTTGGTGCTGGCGTTTCGCCGATAGCGCCGCGCGGTTGACATCCCCGGGAAGCCGGTTCAGAATCGGCATGCAAACGACAGCTTCGTCCTCGCATATTGCGAGTCGGCGACCGGCCGAAAGGAGTCAGCCATGAAGCACCTCCGTGCGTCTTCCTTTTTCCTGGCGGCGCTCGGGCTGTTGCCCGGCAGTCTGTGGGCGCAAGCCACCATCTCGGGCACCGTCGCCATCGACGGCGACGGCATTCCCGGCGCCGCGATCTTCCTCGGCGACCGGGAGGTGCGCTCCGGCGCCGACGGCGCCTATTCCATCGTCGACGCGGCGGCGGGCGCCGGCACGCTGGTGGTCTTCGCCGAGGGCTTCCGCACCGAGACCCGCCCGGTCGAGGTGCCGGCCTCGGGCACGCTGACCGAGGACTTCGAGCTGGTGCCCGACCTGCTCTACTCGGACACCCTGGTGGTCACCGGCACCCGCAACCCCCAGACCAAGCGCGAGTCGAGCGTCGCCATCACGACGATCAGCGAGGAACAGATGGAGGAACGCGAGCCGCGCAGCACCGCCGACCTGCTGCGGGCGGTGCCGGGCTTCTACGTCGAGAGCTCCGGCGGCGAGGTGGGGGGCAACCTCTTCGCCCGCGGCCTGCCCGCCGACGGCTCCTACCGCTACGTGGCCCTGATGGAGGACGGCATGCCCGTCTTCGACGCCACGGAGCTCTCCTTCGTCAACGCCGACATCTTCGTGCGCGTCGACGAGAACGTCCAGGAGATGGAGGCGGTGCGCGGCGGCAACGCGGCCCTCTTCGGCTCCAACGCCCCCGGCGGCGTGATCAATTTCATCTCGAAGACGGGCTCGGCCGTGCCCGAGACCGACCTCAGCCTGACCGCCGGCACCGACGGCCTGTGGCGGGTGGGCTTCAACACCCGCGGCCCGGTGACCGACGACTGGACGTACTCGGTCGGCGGCTTCTATCGCTTCGACGAAGGCGTGCGCGATCCGGGCTTCCCGGCGTCCAAGGGCGGCCAGATCAAATTCAACGTCACCCGCCTCTTCGACCAGGGTTATTTCCGCGCCTACTTCAAATACCTGAACGACCGCAACACGTTCTACCTGCCGGTGCCTTTCCAGGCGGGCGGCGACCTCGCCTTCGTGGAAGGCTTTCCCTTCGACGGCACCCTCCACACGCCCGAGGGCAACCGGGTGCTGGTCCCGCGGCCGAACCAGGAAGGCCGCCTCGAGCTGCCGCTCGAGGACGGCCAGCGCCAGGACGGCTTCACCGTGATGGGCGAGCTCTCGATCGAGCTCGGCAACGGCTGGCTGCTCCAGAACACCGCCCGCTACATGGACCTCGATCACAGTTGGAACGCGGTGGTGCCCTTCGACCTGGTGGGCGCCGGAGACTTCGCGGCGGGATTCACCGGCGGGCCCTTCGAGTACTCCTACACCAACCACGACGAGCCTTTCTCGCCGGCGCCCGACGAGCTGCTGTTGACCGCCGGGCTGTGGCACATCGAGAAGCCGCTGCAGAGCTTCGCCGACCAATTCCAGCTTTCGAAGAACCTGACCGCGGGCAAAACGTCGCACAGCTTCTCGATCGGCGCCTACCTGGCCAGCTACGAGGCCGGCAACCTGTGGTTCTTCAACGACATCCTGACCGACGTGCGCAGTCAGCCGCGCTTCGTCGACCTGACCATCTTCAGCGTCGAGGGCGAGCCCGAGTTCGTCACCGAGAACGGCTTCCGCCGCTTCGGCTCGCTGTTCGTCAATGCCGACGGCGACGTGGACGTGGCCGCCGTCTTCCTCGGCGACCAGATCCAGCTCGGCGACAAGCTGCGTCTCGACCTCGGCCTGCGCTACGAGTCGAACACCTTCCGCGAGTTCGAGGAGCTGACCACGACCTTCGACCTCGGCGATCCCACGACGCCGGTCGACGACGCGGTCTCCGGCGGCACCGGCCGGCGGCGCAGCGCCGAGCAGACCTTCGACGAGCTCGCCTTTTCGGTGGGCGTCAACTACCTCTTGAGCGACCGCGTGGCCCTGTGGGCCCGCGGCGGCACCGGCTACAAGATGCCCATCCTCGACAACTACCTCTTCGGCGGCGACGACCTCGAGGCCGAAGACCTGCTGCAGCTCGAGGTGGGCACCCGGATCGGCACGCCGACCTTCGGCCTCAACGCCAGCGCCTACTTCCTCAGCATCGAGAACTTCCCGAGCCAGGACGTACGGGTCGACCCGGTGACCGGCGAGACGGTCTTCGTGACCGACTTCGTGGGCCAGGCCGAGACCACGGGCTTGGAGGCGGAGCTGGTGGCGCAGCCGGTCCGCGGCCTGCACGTCAGCGCCAGCGCCACCTTGCAGCAGCCGGAGTACACCGACTTCATCGAGGGTACGGAGGACCTGAGCGGCAACCGCGTGCGCCGCATCCCCGAGGTCGTCGTCGACCTGACGATCGGCTACCGCTGGAGCAAGGCGTCGGTCAGCGGCAATTGGAACTACTACGGCGCGCGGTGGGCGAACAGCGCCAACACCATCTCCCTGCCGTCGTACGACCTCGTGACCTTCCACCTCGGCTGGGACCTCTCGACGACCGCGACGGTCAGCCTCGGGGTCCTCAACGCCTTCAACAGCAAGGGGTTGACGGAGGGCAATCCGCGTCTCGACGAGACCGGCGATCCGACGGCCGACGTCTTCCTGGCACGGCCCGTGCTGCCGCGGCGGGCGACGTTGACGTTTGATTTCAAGTTCTGAGACCGGGCGACGCCCCAAGGAGAAATCCCCCCTAACCCCCCTTTCTTAAAGGGGGGAACCGGAATCCGGATCCGGCTCCCCCTCCTTTAAGAAAGGAGGGGGCTGGGGGGAGGATTTCTCCCGGTAAGCCTCCCCTGACGTATAAAGCGCGATCCTCCCGCCAATCGCCCGCGCGAGCTGGCCGTCCGCCAGCTCGCGCGCGCGGCGGGCCGTGGCGACGGCCTCGTCGAAACGGCCCGCCTCGGCATAGGCCGCCGCCAGGACGTCTAGCGCTTCGGGCACGCGCTCGCCGAGCCGCTCGCGGACGCCCTCGGCGAGCCGTACCGCCTCGGCGCCGTCGCGCACCGCGTCCTCGGGGGCGGTGGCCAGGATCCAGGCCAGGCGGGCGGCGAGCCGCGGGTCGTCCGGAGCGTGCTCCAGGCCCCGGCGGAAGGCCGCCGCGGCCTCGGCGCGACGCCCGGCCCGCGCCAGCCAGGTGCCGAGGTTGAGCGACGCCGGAAGCAGGCCGGGCCGCAGCTCGAGGGCGCGCGCCGCGGCCGCGATGGCCTCGTCGAGACGGCCGGCGCCGTCGAGGGCCGTGCCGAGCCGGACGAGGGACGCCGGGTGGTCGGGCCGCAGCTCGAGCGCGGCGCGGTGACGCTCGGCGGCCTCGGCGTAGCGGCCGAGCCCCTGGAGCGCAAGGCCCAGATCGTCGTGGATCTCCGGCCGCGGCACCGCCTCCACCGCCCGCTCGAGCTCGCGGACGGCGTCCTCGTAGTCTCCGGCGTCCAGGTAGGCGCGTCCGCGCCGGCGGAACCAGTAGGAGCTGACGCCTTCGGCGGCCAGCGCGGCGTAGACGGGGTCGGGAAGGGGAGTCAGGTCGGGGAGCTGGCGCTCGCGCTCGCGCTCGCGCGCCGCCGCCTCGTTCTCGCCGGCGCGGCGGTGGAGCTCGGCCAGGAGGCCGTGCGCCTCGCCGTGGCGCGGCGACGCCGCGACCGCCCGCCGTGCATGGCCGGCGCCCGTCTCGAGGTCGCCCGTGAGCAGGGCGATCCGCGCCAGGCCGAAGTGTGCGTGGGCGAGCCCGGGATCAGCGGCGACGGCCGACGCGTACGCCTCGCGCGCCGCATCCGCGTCGCCGGCGGCGAGGAATGCGTCGCCGTGGCGGACCAGAAGCGGCGCGTAGCCTGGCTGCAGGCGGCGGGCGGCGGCGAAGAGCTCGACGGCCGCGGGCGAGCCCTGCTCCGCGAGGACGACGGCGGGGTAGTACGACCAGCGGAAGTCCTCCGGATCGAGGGCCGCGGCCTCGCGGTAGGCCGCGAGCGCCTCGGGCTCGAAGCCGTGGACGTCGAGGCTCATCGCCAGCGCGCCCCAGGCGTGCGCCGACTCCGGGTGCGACGCCACGAAGCGGCGGCAGGCGGCGATCTTGTCGGCGACCTGGCGCTCGGCGCCCGCGAGGTCCGGGTCCGGGATCGCGGCGGCCAGCAGCGCGAAGAGGACGAACGCCGTCATCGTCGTCCTCCTACGACCAGCCGGCGATTCGCGGGCAGGCCGCGGACGCGCCACGCCTCGCCGTCCGGCCGACGGATCCGCAGCTCGTCGATGGCGTCGGCGTCCCCGAGCCCGAAGTGGACGCGGGGATCGCCGGACGACAGGAAGCTGGAGCCCGGGGCGACGACGCGGAGCTGTTCCCGTCCTCCCGCCGTCACCGTGACGACGGCGCCCACGTCCGGCACGCCGACGACGAGCCAGCTCCCGCGGGCCATGTCGTTGCGCAGCAAGCGGACCGGTCCGCCGCCGCCGGTCGCCAGCAGGTCGACGTCGCCGTCGTCGTCCACGTCTCCGAAAGCCAGCCCGCGGCTGTTCTCGACCCGCGCCGTCAGGTCGCCCGCGGGCTCGACCGCGAAACGTCCGCGGCCGTCGTTGCGGTAGAAGAAATCGGGCTCCGCGTAAGGGCCCCAATAGGACGGCGAGCCGGACAGGTCGGGGCCGCGCGTGACCCGGCCGTGGACGACCGCGAGGTCGAGGTCCCCGTCGTGGTCGGCGTCGAAGAAGCCGGTGCCGAAGCCCGTGTAGGGACGGCTGGTGCCGCCGAGGCCCGAGGCGAGGGTGGCGTCGACGAAGCCGAGCGTCGCGTCGCCGCGGTAGAAGGTGTGGGTCTCACCGCGCAGGTGCGTCACAAGGACGTCGAGGACGCCGTCGCCGTCGGCGTCGCCCAGGGCCACGCCCATGCCCGCCTCGGCCTGGCCGAGGGCGTTGACGGCGGCGCCCATCTCGACGGCGCGGTTGACGAAGGTGCCGTCGCCCTGGTTGATCCAGAGGAAGTTGGGCTCGCCGTCGTTGGCCACGTAGACGTCGACGAGGGCGTCACCGTCGAGGTCGGCGGCGACGACGCCCAGGCCCTTGCCGACGCGCGCCACGCCGGCGGCCCGCGAGACGTCGGTGAAGCGGCCGTGGCCGTCGTTGCGGTAGAGCACGTCGGCCACGCCGTCGGCGCCGGCCGGGCCGCAGTAGTCGCGCCGTCCGGCGGGGTCGGTACAGACCGCCGCGGGATCGAACGCGAGGTAGTTCGTCACGTAGAGGTCGAGGTCGCCGTCGCCCTCCATATCGAAGAACGCGGCCGAGGCGCCCCACGCCGGGTTGTCGACGCCCGCGGCCCGCGTCGCCTCCACGAAGGTGCCGTCGCCGCGGTTGACGTAGAGCGCGTCCGGCCCGTAGTTGGTCACGTAGACGTCCGAGTCGCCGTCGCCGTCGACGTCGCCCACGGCCACGCCCATGCCGTAGCCGCCGTCGCCGAGGCCGGAGACCGCGGTGACGTCACGGAAGGTGCCGGCGTCCTGGCGGTAGAGGCGGTTGGCGCGTCCGTTCACCAGGTAGATGTCGAGGTCGCCGTCGCCGTCGTAGTCGAAGAGCGCGCCGCCGGCGCCGATGCTCTCGGGGATGAGGTACTTCCCGCCGACCGCCGGGTCGTGGACGAAGTCGATTCCGGACTCGCGCGTCACGTCGCGGAAGCCGGCGTCCGTCCGGGCAAGGAGAGACGCCGCGAGGAGAATCCATGGAGGCCTGAGCTGCATCGGTTCGGGGAACCCTCACCCCCCAGCCCCCGCTCCCAGGGGGAGAGGGGGAGCCGGAGCCTCACGATCCTACTCCTCTCCCCCTGGGAGAGGGGCCGGGGGTGAGGGATCGCGAGCGAAGCTCGCGATCGCGATGGTAGGATCCCCGTCACCGAATGATCGATCTCGCCATCGTCCTCGCCTTCGTGGCCTACAGCGTCACGGTCGGCTTCTGGTCGCGGAAGCAGGCCTCCGTGGACCTGACCGAGTACTTCCTCGCCGGCAAGACGCTCGGCGGCTGGCGCGCCGGCTTGTCGATGGCCGCCACCCAGTTCGCCGCCGACACGCCGCTGCTGGTGATGGGGCTGCTGGCCGTGGGGGGCATCGCGTCGCTGTGGCGATTGTGGATCTACGGCCTCGCCTTCCTGATGATGGGCTTCGTGCTCGGCAAGGCGTGGAGGCGCGCCGGCGTGCTCACCGACGCCGAGGTCACCGAGATCCGCTACAGCGGACGCGGCGTCGCCTTGCTGCGCGGCCTCAAGGCCCTCTACTACGGCACCGTCATCAACTGCGTGGTGATGGCCTTCGTGCTGGTGGCGGCGGCGCGCATCTTCGAGATCTTCCTGCCCTGGCACGACTGGCTGCCCGCGGGTTTCTACGGCGGCGTGCGCGACGCCCTGGCGTCCACCGGGCTGACGATCGCCTCGGGCGTCACCGGGCTCGACGCCGCCACCGCCACCGCCAACAACCTGCTCTCGATCGTGCTCGTGCTCGCCTTCGTGGCCCTCTACTCGACGACCGGCGGCCTGCGCAGCGTGGTCGCCACCGACGTGGCGCAGTTCTTCCTGATGATGACGGGCACGGCGATCTACGCCTGGATCGCGGTTTCCAAGGCGGGCGGCCCCGTCGTCATGCTCGACCGCCTCGCCGAGCGCTACGGTGCCGACCAGGCCGACCACTTCCTGCGCTTCGCGCCCGAGGCCGGCGACGCCCTCATGCCCTTCCTGGTGATCCTCGGCCTGCAGTGGTTCTTCCAGATGAACAGCGACGGCACCGGCTACCTGGCGCAGCGCACCATGGCCTGCCGCGACGACCGCCAGGCGCGGCTGGCCGGCGTGGTCTTCACCTTCAGCCAGATCGTGCTGCGCAGTCTGCTGTGGCTGCCGATCGGGATCGCGCTGCTGCTGGTCTATCCCTTCGACCCGGGCGCGCCCATGGACGAGGCCTTCATCGCCGGCCGCGAGACGCTCTTCGCCCGCGGCATCGACGAGCTGCTGCCCATCGGCGTGCGCGGCATCATGCTCACCGGCATGCTCGCCGCCCTCGCCTCGACCATCGACACCCACCTCAACTGGGGCGCCTCCTACTGGGCCAACGACCTTTACCGCGGCCTCCTCGTCGAGCGCTGGCAGCGGCGCGAGGCGACGTCACGGGAGCTGGTGCTGGTGGCACGGCTGTCGAACGTGCTCATCCTCGCCGTGGCCCTGGTGATCATGGTCAACCTCGGGTCGATCCGGACGGCGTGGCAGGTCTCGCTGCTCTTCGGCGCCGGCATGGGCGCCGTGCTGGTGCTGCGCTGGCTGTGGGAGCGCGTCAACCTCTGGTGCGAGATCGTGGCCATCGTCACCTCGCTGGCGGTGGCGCCGATCCTGCTCGTCACGGTCGAGGAGGAGTGGCTCAAGCTGCTCCTGATGTCGCTCGCCTCGACGACGGCCGTGGTAGTGACCGCCTACGCCGGGCCGGAGACGGACCGCGCACGGCTGCTCGAGTTCTTCCGGCGCGTCGAGCCGCCCGGCTGGTGGCCCGAGACGGCGCGCGCCGCCGGCGTCGACCCGGCGCGCCCGCGCCGCGACCTGGCGCGCGACTTCGGCTGGGTCGCGGCCGCCGCCGCCAGCGTCTACCTGTGGCTGGTGGGCCTCGGCCGCCTGATGACCCAGCCGCACGAGCCCGTCCTGTCGGTGGCGCTCGTCGTCCTCGGCTGCGCCGCCGTCCCGCTCTGGTGGCGGGGTCTGACGAGGACGGGGGACGAAGCCCGATGACGCGACCCTGGTATCTCGACGCCGTCTTCTATCAGGTCTCCACCCGCGCCTTCTACGACAGCGACGGCGACGGCTGGGGCGACTTCCGTGGCCTGATAGCGAAGCTCGACTACGTGCGCGGCCTGGGGGCGGACTGCATCTGGCTGATGCCGCACTACGTCTCGCCGCTGCGCGACGACGGCTACGACGTGGCCGACTACTACGCCGTCAACCCGCGCCTGGGCACCCTCGACGATTTCCGCGCCCTCGTCGAGGAGTGCCACGGCCGCGGCCTGCGGATCATCGCCGACCTGGTGCTGAACCACGTGTCGTCGGACCACGCCTGGTTCCGCGAGGCGCGTCGCGATCCCGCAAGCCCTCACCGCGGCTGGTTCGTCTGGAGCCAGACCGGCGCGGAGTATCCCGACGCGCCCGTCATCTTCCCGGAGGTCAAGACGTCGAACTGGACGTTCGACGAGACGGCCGGCATGTACTACTGGCACCGCTTCTTTCCCCACCAGCCGGACCTCAACTACGACGACCCGGCGGTGGGGGAGGCGATGCTGCGGGTGGCGCGCTTCTGGCTCGAGCTCGGCGTCGACGGTTTCCGCGTCGACGCCGTGCCCTACCTCTACGAGCGCGCGGGGACCACCTGCGAGAACCTGGCCGAGACCCACGCGTTCTGCCGCCGTCTGCGCGCGGTGCTCGACGCGGACTTCCCCGACGCGGTGCTCCTGTGCGAGTCGAACCAGCCCTACGAGACGCTCTTGCCGTACCTCGACCGCGAATTCCACCTCGGCTTCCACTTCCCGCTGATGCCGCGGATCTGGGTGGCGTTGGCCGCGGAGCGAGCGCGTCCGGTGTGGGAGAGCCTGCGCGACCGACCGGAGCTGCCGGCGGGCAGCGGCCTGGTGACCTTCCTGCGCAACCACGACGACCTGACGCTCGAGAAGGTCACGGCAGCGGAGCGCGAGCTGCTGCTGCGGCGGTATCACCGAGGCGTCGGCCATCTCGTCAACGGCGGCATCCCGCGTCGCCTGGCGCCGCTGGTCGCGGGCGACCCGCGCCAGATCGAGCTGCTGCACGCCCTCGTCCTCGGCCTCGACCAGCCGGTGTGCCTCTACTACGGCGACGAGATCGGCATGGGCGACGATCCGTCGCTCGACGACCGCTTCGGCGTCCGGACGCCGATGCAGTGGAGCGACGCGCCGCAAGCCGGCTTCTCCACCGCCGCCGAGACCTGCCTGCCGGTCGTCGACGACCCGGACTTCAGCTACCGCCGCGTCAACGTCGAGCGCGCCATGGCCGACCCGGAGTCGTTCTACCACCGCCTGCGCCGGCTCATCGCGCGGCGCAAGGCGAGCCCGGCGCTGCGTCACGGGCGGCTCGAGTTGCTCCACGAGCCGGCGGCGGAGCTCCTGGCGTTCCGGCGGGTGGCGCAGGAGGAGACCGTCGTCGCGGTCTACAACTTCTGCGAACGCGCCTCGCGGTCGGCGGTGATCGACGAGGAGATCCCGGCGTACGGGTACCGGTGGTCGTTGACGTAGATGGTGGGAGCACGCCAGAAAGACGTCAGGTAACCCCAGAGCGACCCCGCTCGCCCGGAGGGAGAGCCGCTGGCGCGGCGGCCCTCGGGCAGGCACGGGGGCCTGCCCCTACGTCCGGGGTGCGGCGGTCGGCCGGCACCGTTGGCGCCGTCGGCGCCGTACTCTGGGTCACGCGTCCTCGTCCGGCGAAATGGTCGGAATGACCTTCCGGCCGTGAATCCGATAGATCTTGTAGTGCGAGTCGAGGGTGAGGACGCGGCTTCCCGCATGAAGCTCCGCCATGCGGACCAGGCAGGCGTCCGCCAGGGAGGCGGGGAGGTTGGCGTAGCGAGCGATGACGTCTCGTATCCGGCTCGCTTCTTCGCCCAGGTCGAACGTGATCTCCAGCAGCTCGCGTTCGAGAAGCTCGAGCACCGCCTCGGCCCCGCCGGGCTGTGCGCGCAGCAGGAAACAGGCCTCCGAAACGACGGCTTCACAAGTCAGGAGCGGCGGCTTCAGCTTGACCAGTTGCTGCTTGGCCCAGGCATGGTAGCGATCGCGTCGATTGAGGAACGCCACCAGCGGGCCGGTATCCACGAGGACCTTGACGGCTCTCACCGGCCGTAGTCGTCCAGGTAGACCTTGTTCGTCGACAGATCCTCCGGAGCCTCGACACACCCCGCGAGATCTTCGGCCAGGGCCAGAAACGAGCCCAAGGGAACGCGGTCTACCCGCTCGCGGGCGACGAGCTCGCTCATCGCATCACGAATCAGCGCGGACTTGCTGACGCCCCGGCGGGCGGCCAGGACCCCGAGATCGTCGTCCAACGCTTCCGGGACTTTCATCGACAGGGTTCGCACGGCTTTCTCCCTTGGATTCGGCAAGCCACGGTCTTACCGCCTGTCAAGAGGGTAATACGATTCCCCCTGCTCGTCAAGGTCTGGCGAGCTCGAGCCGTCGGGCGTCGACGCGGGGCACGGGGCTCCCAGTCTCCATCACGGGTCGCGCGGCGACTCGTCCGTCCGTCCCGCCGAGTAGAGGACGGCGGGCAGGCCGTCCCGAGGGTCGGCGGACGCGGCCGCGGCGGGCCGCGATTCAGGGACCGAGGTACAGCCGGCCACCCAGGACGCCAGGACGAAGGCTACGGGATACAGAGGTCGGACGCGGCTCATGTGGGCTCCTCCTGCGTCTCTGGTACTGCCGGCGGCGGAGAAGGTTGCACGCCTGCCGGCATAGAATGGACGCCCGATGCCCCCGCCGAGCGACGTGACCCGGCTGCTCGACGCCTGGAGCGGCGGCGATCCGCAGGCCCTGGACCGTCTCATGCCCCTGGTGGTGGGCGACTTGCGCCAGGTCGCCGCCAAGTACCTGGCGAGCGAGGACGCCGGCCATACCCTCCAGCCGACGGCGCTGGTGAACGAGGTCTACATGCGCTTGGCGGGTCGGCGCACCGTCCGGTGGGAGAACCGGGCGCAGTTCTTCGCCGTGGCCGCCGGGATCATGCGCCGCATCCTGGTCGACCACGCGCGCCGCCGCAAACGCGCCAAGCACGGCCACGGCCTGCTGCGCGTGCCCCTCGACGAGGAGATCCCGCTGCCCGAGGACGACGTGGACCTGGTAGCCCTCGACGCGGCCCTCGACCGTCTCGAGGCCATCGACCCGCGTCAGAGCCGGGTGGTGGAGCTGCGCTACTTCGCGGGGCTGACGATCGAGGAGACGGCGTCGGTGATGGAGTGCTCGCCGATGACCGTGAAGCGCGAGTGGCGGACGGCGCGTCTGTGGCTCTTCGGCGAGCTGAAGGGTTGATGGTCGTGCCGTGCTAGACTGGCCCGGAGTCAGCCAACCCGCCCATGTTTCACACTCCGACCGACCTCCTCCGCTTCGAAGAACAAGCGGTTCCCGAGACCTCAGTCAAGGATCTCAACGAACGCCTGTGGCGCCGTTTGCTTGGGCCGCTCGCGTTGAATCCCGTCGAGGCGCTCCACAAGGCGAAGCTCCTGACCCGCGACGGCTCAGGCAAAGAGCAGGCGACGGTCGCTGGCGTGCTGATGGCCTCGTTGGATCCGCACCTTTGGCTTCCCGGCGCCTACATCGAGGCCGTGCGCTACCGTGGGACCCATCCGGATTCGTACCTCCACCCGATCAACGCTAGCCGGATCGAGGGCCCGCTCGACCGGCAGATCCGCGAGGGACTGGCCTTCATCCGGAGCAACATGTCGACCGCGGCCATCAAGGCGCCAGGGCGTATCGAGTTCCCGCAGTTCAGCCTGCGTGCAGCCTTCGAAGCCGTCGCCAACGCGGTCGCTCACCGCGACTATTCGATCCACGGTTCGAAGATCCGCATTCTCCAGTTCGACGACCGCTGCGAGATCTACTCGCCGGGCGCGCTGCCGAATTCCCTCACCATCGACAGCCTCCCTTTTCGGCAGTCGACCCGCAACGAGCTCGTCACGTCGCTTCTCGCCCGCTGTCCTGTCGAGGGGGCCGCGGCGGACGTCGTCCGGCGGCAGTTCCTCATGGAGAAGCGGGGGGACGGCGTGCCGGTCATCCTCCGCGAGAGCCTGGAGCTCTCCGGGAGAGAGCCCGAGTATCGTCTCTTCGACGGCGAGGAGCTCCTGCTCACGATCTGGGCGGCCAAGCCGCCCGATCCGGATTCCGTGTGACGGGCGCTGGTCCGCGGGACGTACGTTCGGCGCGTTCTCCTACGTGTCCGAGCAAGAGACGCTGACGTTGACCTCCGAGAACTGGCAGCGGGTCAAGCAAGCCCTGGACGCCGCGCTCGAGGCTCCGGCGGCCGAGCGCGCGACGGTGCTCGAGCGCCTCCTGGGCGAGGATCCGGAGCTGCGCCGCCGGGCCGAAGCCTACCTCGACCTCGAGGACGAGCTCGGCGACTTCATCGAGACGCCGGCGGCGTCGCTGTCGCCCGCGGGAGCGCGCGACGGCCTGCTCGGGCGTCGCATCGGTCCCTACAAGGTGCTGGAGCTGCTGGGGCGCGGCGGCATGGGCGCCGTCTACCTGGCGGTGCGCGAGGACGACTACGAGAAACGCGTGGCCCTGAAGCTCATGCACCAGGGCCTGGGCCGCGGAGCGATGGTCGACCGCTTCCGCCGCGAGCGCCAGATCCTGGCGCGCCTCGAGCATCCCAACATCGCCCGCCTGCTCGACGGCGGTACCACCGAGGACGGTTCGCCCTACCTGGTGATGGAGTACGTCGAGGGCCGGCGCATCGACCGCTACTGCGACGAGCAGCGGCTGTCGATCCGCCGCCGCCTGGAGCTCTTCCGCCAGGTGTGCGCCGCGGTCCACTTCGCGCACCGTAACCTGGTGGTCCACCGCGACCTCAAGCCGGGCAACATCCTGGTGACGCCGGAAGGCGTGCCCAAGCTGCTCGACTTCGGCATCGCCAAGCTGCTCGACACCGAGGCCATCACCCGCCTCGGGGACGCCGGCGCCACGCCCATGACCTACCAGTACGCGAGCCCCGAGCAGGTGATGGGGGAGCCGATCACCACCGCCAGCGACGTCTACTCGCTCGGCGTGCTGCTCTACGAGCTGGTGACCGGCCGGCTGCCGTATCGCCGCGGGCAATACCGTCATCCCGCGGGCCTGCTGCGCTCGCTCACCTCCGAGGAGCCGCAGCGGCCGAGCACGGCGGTGTGGCGCGAGGAGGAGCACCTGGTCTCGGGCGTGCTGACGGCGGCGGAGGTCGCCGTCCTGCGCGGCGGCGATCCCATGAAGCTGAAGCGTCAGCTCGCCGGCGACGTCGACGCCATCGTGATGAAGGCCCTGCGCCAGGAGCCGGCGCACCGCTACGACTCGGCGGCGGAGCTCGAAGCCGAGGTAGGGCGTCATCTCGAGGGCCTGCCGGTCAAAGCCCGCGCGGGCACGTTCGGCTATCTCGCCGGCAAGTTCGTCCGCCGTCACAAGTGGGGGCTGGCGACGGCCGCGGCCTTCCTGGCGCTGGCCGTCGCCTTCGCCGTCACGCTGGCAATGCAGCTCGAGCGCACCCGTACCGAGCGCAACCGGGCGACGCTGTCGATGAATCTGCTGGTGGAGATGCTGGAAAGCCCGGAAGTGGGCGACGACGAGAGCTCGACGGTCGAGGAAGTCGTCCGCCGCGGCACGGACCTCTTCGACGCCGGCTTCGCCGACGACCTCGAGGCCCAGGCGACCGCCTTCAACAACCTCGGTCTGGTCTATGCCTACCGCGGCGCCTACGGCAAGGCCGAGGAGCTGCTCGAGCGAGCCGTGGAGCTGCGGCGGCGGCTTTGGGGCGAGGACCCCAGGGTGGCCGAGAGCTTGCAAAACCTCGCCTACCTGTACTGGCTGCAGGGCGAGCCGGCGGTCGCCGAGCCGCTGGCGCGCCAGGCCCTCGACATCCGGCGCCGGCACGACCACGGCCCCGACCGCCTCTTCGCGAAGGGGCTCACCAGTCTGGCGAGTCAGTTGCACGCTCTGGGCCGTTACGACGAGGCCGAGTCGCTCTACCGCGAAGCCTTGCGGATGAAGGTCGAGCTCTACGGCGAGGACCACCTCGAGGTGGCCACGAGCCACGCCAACCTGGGCACGCTGCTCTACGACCAGGGCAACTACGCGCCGGCTCGGCGCCACTACCAGCGCGCCCTCGACGTGCGCGAGGAGCTGCTGCCGCCGGGCCATCCCAAGCTGGGCAAGAGCTACAGCCACCTCGCGAGGGTGCTGCTGGCCACCGGGGGCTACGCCGAGGCGGTGCCGATTCTCCGCCGCGTGTACGCGATCCGCATCGCCGTCCACGATCCTGATCATCCCGAGGTCGCCCAGAGCCTCAACAACCTGGCCTTCGCCCTCGAGCGGACCGGCGAGCTCGACGAGGCGGAAAGGCACTACCGCCGGGCCCTCGAGATCCGCGTCGCCAGTTTCGGCGACGATCACCAAGGGGTCGCCACGGTGCGCCGCAACCTGGCGTCGCTGCTGATCGCGATGGAGCGGTTCGCCGAGGCCGAGGCGCTGGCGCGGCAAGCGGTCGACGGTTTCAAGCGGCCCGAGGGGCATTGGCGCGAGGCCGACGCGGAGAGCGTGCTCGGTGCCGCTCTGGCCGCTCAGGGCCGATTCGGAGAGGCCGAGGAGCTGCTGCTCGCCGGCCTTCAGGCGCTGAGCGAGGATCGCGGGGAAGTCTCCTTGTACGCGCGGGAGGCGCGGGACCGCGTCATCGAGCTCTACGAGCGGTGGGGTCGTCCCCGAGAAGCGGCCGCGTTTCGGGAAAAAGAGGGAGGCGGGCCGAAGCCCGCCTCGTGATCACCAGCTCGCCGCCTTGACGGTGAGGACGTAAGCGCCGGTGCCGCTCACCCGCACGTAATAGCGGCCCGGAGCGAGCGTCCTGACGAGGCGCAGGCCCTCGCCGTCGCCGTCCACGGCGAGCCGGTGGCCGGAGCTGTCATGGAGCGAGCCCACTATCGTGGCGTCGCCCACTATCGTGGCGTCGCCCTTCGTCGTGGCGTCGCCCTTCGTCCTGATGGTCACGGTCCTCTGGGTGGCGACGGTGAACGTGAAGACGTCGACGTCGTCCCCACCGAGCTGCCCGGTCGCGGGCTTGCCCGGCACGATCGGGGCGGCGCAGGCGAAGACGCCACCGTGGCGGTCGTCCCCGGCAGGCGGACAGAGGGCGTCGCGGTCGGCGCGGAACATGTCGGGATCGGGCTCGGGCTCGCCGGCCTCTTTGGCGACGTAGGGGTCGAGCTCGGAGGCGTCGACGAAGCGGGTCGCGAACGTCACCTCGGGCAGCGGCGCGCCGGGGTCCTGGGCGGCGACGGCGAAGCGGTAGGTGCCGGGCGCGTCGACCTCGACCACCATGGCCGAGATCCACCGGGCGAGGACGCGGACGCCCTCCGGCGTCGCGGGCCGGCAGTCGTCTCCGAAGAGCGCCAGCCGCGGCTCGACGTCCGCATTCACCGGGGTGGACGCCTCGACCGCCAGCACGCCGGCGGCGTGGACGTCGACCTCGAAGAGAGAGAAGTCGCCGGCCGGGATCTCGTAGACGAAGAGATCGCTACCGAGCGGCGCGGAAGTCACGTCGGGGCAGGGCGCCGCCGCGAGCGGCGTCGCGGCCAGGGAGGCCAGCACGAAAAGGGTCCTGAACGGTCTCCGACGGAAAGCAGCGTAGATGTTTTCCATGGTGCATGTCTCCAGCCAAGAGATCAAAAGATGTCGGCACGCACTGCTCCCGCCGCGGGCGGAGCCCGCCGTCCTCCGGACGGTGTTTTCGGACGAGAGGAGACCCGAGTGCGAGCGGCACGCGGGTCGTGCCGATCGGTTGACGAGGCGGGCTCGGCTATCGTCCGCCTCTTACAGGAAAACCTTTAACTGCGGCGTTCGGGGATTGGTCGAAGATTCGCGATCGCGGCGCGGGCCACGTCCGGCGCGCCGTTGGTCAGGGCGGGAGGACGCCGGGGCGACGCGAGCAGCTCGCGCACGGCGTCGAGCCAGGCCCCGGTCCCGAGGTCCGCGGGCGCGAGCCGGCGGCAGGCCAGCTCGCGCCGCGCCCACGCTTCGAGCGTCGGCGACTCGGGGAACCGCGGACGCGTGAGGTAGGCGAGAGGGACGCCGGCGCTCCATATCTCGGCGAGGGTGCTGTAGCCGAGCTTGCCGACGACGGCGTCGGCGGCGTGGATGAGGTCGGGGTGGTAGAAGTCGGAGCGGTGGGGGAGGCGGATCACCCGCCCGCGGCGCTCGCGGCGGCGGCTGCCGGGGATCACCAGCCAGGGGTCGTCGCCGCGGGAGAGCTCGGCGGCGAGCGCGTCATAGCCCCAGTCGACGCCGCCCATGGTGATCATGACGAGCGGCGCGTCCGCCGGCACGCCGAGCCGGCGGCGGACGTCGTCGCGTCCGCGGCGCGGCGTGCGGGCGATCGGCGGCACGCGGACGGCGTCCGGCCTCGGCGCGCACACGGGCTCGGCCTGCACGCGGACGTCGGCCAGGGCGAAGACGCGCTCGAGCTCGTCGGCGATCGGGGCGAGCTCGGGGCAGTCGTCCAGGTAGCCGCGGTAGATCCAGTCCCAGGTGAAGTTCTCCACCAGCAGCGAGGGCGCCCCGGCGCGCCGCGCCACGGCGATGCCGAGCGGCGCCACGTCGCAGACGACGGCGTCGGCGCCGTGGACGCGGCGGGCGAGGGCGTCGACCTCGGCGTCGCGGAAGGGGACGCGCCGTTCGAGCTCGCGGAGGGTGGCCGGCAGGTCCTCGGTCAAGGCGTCGGTCTGGACCATGCCGAGGTCGGCGTCGACGGGCTCGATCGTCACGTCGAAGCCGAGGGAGTCGGCGAAGAACCAGGCGGGGACGGTGGTGAAGAGGGTGAAGCGGCTCTCGGGTCGGAGCCGGCGGATCGCGGCGATCACCGCCGACGCGCGGGCGGCGTGGCCGAGGCCGTGGGAGGAGACGAAGTAGGCGAAATGGGACAACGAAGACCTCGTTCGCGGCAATCAGGGTTGCGACCCCCGCCTATTCTGCTCAGAATCGCTCAGGGTTCGCCCTGACCCTGACCGATTCCGCTCGGAATCACTCAGGGTCACGGCTGACGCTGACCGATTCCGCTCGGAATCGCTCAGGGTTCGGGCTGACGCTGGCCGATTCCGCTCGGAATCGCTCAGGGTTCGGGCTGACCCTGGCCGATTCCGCTCGGAATCGCTCAGGGTTCGGGCTGACGCTGACCGATTCCGCTCGGAATCGCTCAGGGTTCGGGCTGACGCTGAGCGATTCCGCTCGGAATCGCTCAGGGCTCGGCCCGACACTGTCCTGATTCACACCGGGACGCTGGGAGCGCAGGCGTCCCGCCTGCCGCGTCCCGCGAAGCGGGACGCTCGTCCCGCAGGGACGACGGAGAGATAGCCAGCGATTTCAATCGCTGGCGCCGTGGCCCGGAGGACGCCGGGGTGGCAAGGGTAAGCGACGCCGAAGATGGCTCGAGACGAGGAGGAGCCGCGAGCTCGACGACGGAGGTGCGCACCACTTGCTTACCCTTGTGGTGGGCACAGCTACGAGCGCAAGGGTAAGCAAGTGCCGTAGCCGAAGACTGAGACCGTCCGTCCACGGTCCTCGGCTTCGTTCACGTCTCCTCGGGCTTACCCTTGCCACCCGTGGACGCCACCTGCTGACGCACGTCCTCGACGATCCCGTCGATCGTCCCCTGCAACCCCTCCGCGTCGAAGCCCGACGCCTCCAGCACGCGCTTCAAGGCCTCGAATTCGGGGCGCGACAGCAGATCGGCGAGACGGGGCAGCTCGTAAGGATCCGGCGCGGCGCGGCGCATGCGGTTGCCGAGGTTGCTCAGATTGACGTTGAGACCCTGCCGGTGGTTCATGACGAGATCGTAGACGATCGCGGCCAGGAGATGCCGAGCCGCCTCCTCCGTCTCCCCCGAACGGTCGAGGTAGTTGGAGAGGTTGCCGTGTGAGATGGAACGGTCGGCCAAGTCGGGAAGGCGGTCGCGGACCGCCAGCGCGTGACGCTCCAGGGCCACGGCCTGGACGCGGTCGCCGCGCTCGTCCCAGAGGTCGGCCAGAGCCGACAGCGCCTTGGACTGATTCGTCACGTCGTCCGCCTCGCGAAAGACATCGAGACACCCTTCGAGCACCCGCTGGGCGTCGTCGAGACGGCGCAGGCTCAGCAGCGGTCCGTACCGGTTGATGCGGGTTCTGGCCCGCTCGTGCTGGCCTTCCCCTGACGTCCGCTTCGTCTCCTCGATCTCCGCGAGCAGGTCCAGGCAAGCCTGCCACCGCTCGAGCGCCCGGTTGGCGTCCTCAGCGATGTCCAGAGCCCCCACCAGGACCCGGCCCAGGAAGACCGGATCGGGAGCCTCCGGCACCGGCTCGCCGCCGCGTGTTCGACGCCACCAGGCGCGCACCTCGTCGAGACGGCTCGCGATCTCCGGCCAGGCGCGCTCGGCGGCGCCCTGCATCACGTCGATGCGCAGCGCCTCGAGCTCGCTGCCGACCACCTGCACCCGCGGTGAGCCGGCCTTCTGCTCGGCTTCCGCGCTCCGAAGCTGGGTCGCCTTCGCGGCGTCGAGCTGGCCGACGTCTCTGAGCGCGTTCGCCCAATTCGCGCGGATCCAGCCCACGTCCGCCCAGAGCCCGGCCTCCTCGGCCTCCGCCGCCGCCTGCTCGTACAGGCGCAGCGCCGCATCCGAACGTCCAGCCCTTCTGAAGGCGTCGGCCAGGTAGGTGCGTAGGCTCCAGCGATCCTCGCCCGCCGGCACCTGGTCGGCCACCCCTTCGAGCTCGGCGATCACCCCGCGCAACAACGCCGGATCGCGCGTGCTGATCACCAGGTCGCCGGCAAAGGACCCCAGGCGTCCGAACGCCCGCGCGCGGACGAAGTAGGAGAGCCCCCGCCGCCCCGCCGCCACCGCACGCTCCCGCGTTCCCTCCCCGCCCGCCATCATGAGGGCAAGGAATCCCGCTGCATAACGCTCGCCGTAGGCTTCCCACACCTGCGTCTCCGTGTACCCGCCGCGCTCCTCGGGGTGCGCCGCCATCCAGGCGTCGACCCGTTCGCGGACGAGCTCATGGAAGGCGTAGGCGACGCCGTCAGAGGCCAGTAGGCCCGAGGCCGTCAGCTCGGCCAGCAGCGGACCGACGGACGACGACTCCGACCACGCGTGTACGATCAGCTCCTCCGTCACCGGCTCCGACGCCAGCGTCACCACCCACAGCAGACGCCGCGCGTCGGCCGACGCGCGCTCGAGCAGCAGGTCCACCGAGCGGACCGCCGCGTCCTCCAGGTAGGCGAGCTCCTCGGCGGACAGTCTGCCGGTGAAGAGGTCGGGAAGATTCCCGAGTCCCTTGGCTTCGAGCTCGTCCAACGCTTTCGCGAGCGCTTCAGGCACGCCAGCCAGCGTCCCCAGACGGCTCATGATCAGCGGATGCCCGCGGCTCACCTCCAGCAGACGCAGAGCCAGCTTCCGGCTCTCGTCCCCGCCATACAGCAGACGCCGCAGCTCTTCGATCCCCTGGAGATAAATGAACGCCTCCGCCGCCGGCAACGGCCCCAGCGCCACCCCGAGCGCCCGCTCCGCCGACGCCAGCGTCGCAAGCTGGTGACGCGACGTCACCAGCAGACGGGACCCGGTCTCCGGCAACCCGTCCGCAAGCTGCTCCAACAACCGGTCCCACTCGCGATCGGCGCAGGCGTAGCCGCCGTCCGTGGCCACGCTTTCGAGCTGGGTCTCGAAGTTGTCGAGCACCAACAGCAGACGCTCCCGCCGCAGCACTTCGAGCAGGTTGTCTCGAAGCTGACGGTACCGTTCCTCACCGGTCAGCCGTTCGTCCACCGGCAGGAAGACCCGTGACCCTGGCTGCTCGTTGCAGAATTCGCGGTAGGCTTGGCTGTTCAAGGTCAGGCGCTGGTCCAGGGTGCGGAGAAACTCGTCGACGGTCAGCTTCACGGGCTTCGACTGGAAGGCGTAGACGCCGTCGAAGCGGCGGTGCCAGAGGTGGACGGCTTCGGCCGCCAGCGCCGTCTTGCCCATGCCGGCCAGCCCCTGCACCACCGCCACCGCCGGACGCTTGCCGAGCAGCCACTCGAGACGCAGGCGCGTCAGCTCGTCGCCGCGGCCCACGAAGTTGGCGGACGCGTCGAGCTCGCGGCTCCCCGGCACCAGGGGCTGCGGGCGCGGACGCCAACGTTGGAGGGCCGCGCTGCGTCCCTTGGGCGGACGCAGAATCAGCCGTTCGGATCCCAGGAGCATGGGCGTGGCGTGGTCCACCGCGCCGTGATCAGGGGACGGGTGGTCGAGCAGCTCGCGGCGCGCCATGGCGAGGGCCTGGTCGGCCGACTTGGGCGCGGCGTCGGCGAGCAGGCGGCGGTAGAAGCGCGACGCCAGGTCGCGGGCGTAGGCGTCGCCGACCTCGTAGCGCATGGCCACCACGTGCGGCACCCCGGCCCGCCGCAACGCCAGGGCCGTGCTCGTATAGCCCGACTCCTCCTTCACCGCCTCCGCGATCGCCTCGGGCTCGGCGCGACGCGTGCCGGCGTCCGCGGCCAAGGCCGCTTCGAGGGCCGCGCGGTCGCGTACGTGGAGCAGCGTCCCTGAAAGGCAGGCGCTGAGGAAGACGAGCCGCGGCACGAAGCCGCCTGCCTCGTCAAGCAGCTCGACGAGGCCTTCGCCCGTCAGGTAGTCGGGACGCCCGCCGTCCCCGTAGAGCTCCAGCACGTCATGACCGCCGTGACCGCTCCAGTGAATCACGTGGTAGCCGCCGTGCTCCGACACCAGCTCGGCGAGCGCGTCGCGCGTCACGCCATGACAGAGAAAGTGGACGTCCACCTGGCGTTCCTGGAGGATCCGGTCGTGAAAGAGCGCGAGGAGCTGCTCGCGCTCGAGCCGCATGGCCAGCGGACGCGACCCCGGAGCCTCGGCGAACACCAGCAGGACGCGGATGGGCTCGTCCGCCGCGGGCGGCTCCGGCAGGGCGTCGGAGGCGTCGGCGAGCACCGTGCGCACCGCGAGGTTGCGTCCCATGAGCGCCGGCGCGTCCGCATCGGGACGGGCGATCTCCCACGGCACCCGGGCGAAGGCGGCGGCGAGGGGGTCGTCCTCGGTCGGCGGAAGCCGGATCACGAGGTCGCGACGCCCGATTCCCTCGTGCAGTCGCGCGGTGATCGCCGCGCCGAGGACGTCCCGTCCGAGGAAGACGCCGAGGCGCGTCATCAGGTCGTCCGCGGTGGCCGGCCGGTCCGTGAAGCGCGTGCCGCCGGCGTAGCGGTTGACGTGGGCGCGGGTGTCGAAGAGCCCCTCCCACAGCGCCGGCGGGTAATCGCCGAGACGGACGGCGTGGGCGTCGAGATGGCGGCCGTCGTCGTCGCGGAGATTCAGGCGGACGACTCGGGCGTCCTGATCGGTGGTGACGTCGAGGTGGAGCTGAGGCGTCGACAATGGAGGCCCTCCCGGTAGCGATGCGTCAGGATAGCACGGCGCCCTGCGCTCCGAGATGGTACGATGTCGACAGCCGCCGCTCTCGGCGGCGAAGTCCTCTCTCTGAGGAGGAACAGCCATGGGCAAAGCAGGCCCTCTCAAGTCGACGATTGCCAGGCAGTCTGCAGAAGCGCTCCGGGATCTCAAGTCTTACCTCCAGGCCCGTCAGGCTTCGTCCCCTTGTGCACGACTGCGCCTCTTGAGCGAGACGGAAAGCGGAGACCTCCTGATCGCCGTCCCCGTCGAGGCTCTCGCGCTCCTTGCCGAGGTGCTTGAGCAGCTAGCCCAAGGCCGCGGGGTCAGAGTCTCTCCGGAGTCGGCGGAGCTGACTTCGCGCGAGGTCGCCGCGGTCCTCAACGTCTCGGTCTCCTATCTCGAGAAGCTCCTCGGCGATGGGAAGCTCCCTTTCCACGAGGTCGGAGCCGAACGCCGAGTGTGGCTGAACGATCTGCTCGCATACAAACAGCGCGATCTGACTCGCCGGCGACGCATCGCCGCCAAGCTGACCGCTGAGTCTCAGGCAATGGGACTGTACGACTGAGGCCCGAGCGGACAGGCGGATGCCAACGACCATCGTCTACGACGCATGCGTCCTCTACCCGGCTGCTCTCCGTGACCTCCTGATCCGCATTGCCATGGAGGGGCTTTGTCAGGCCAGATGGAGCGACGATATCCTCGACGAAGTCTTCGCCAATCTACGCCAGGCCCGCCCCGACCTGGATCCGGCGAAGCTGGCTCGCACTCGTAGAAGGATGTGCGCGGCCGTTCCCGATTGCCTGGTCGTCGATTATTTGGATCTCGTCGACTCCCTTGACCTTCCAGACCACTCGGATCGACACGTTCTGGCCGCCGCGATCCGCGCCGGAGCCGAGGTGATCGTGACCGACAACCTCAAGGACTTCCCCGACCTGAAGCTCCGTCCTCACGGAGTGGTGGCCTGGTCAGCCGACGAGCTCGTGGTCCGAGTCATCGAGAGCGCTCCTGTTCAGGTTACGGAGATCGTCGAGCGCCAAGCGGCGGATCTCAAGAACCCGACTTGTACGGTCGAAGCGCTGCTTCAGAAACTCAGGGGCCAAGGTCTGATACGGTCCGTAGCTCTGTTGGCGGGGTATCTTGTCCATGAAAGTCCCGGAAGCTCTTGATCACGATCTCGGGTTCTCGAGAAGCGGAGCTCGCGGAGAGATCGCCGCGATCACCGCCGGCCCGGAGCAACGCCAGGGCCGTGCTCGTATAGCCCGGCTCCTCCTTCACCGCCTCCGCGACCGCTGCGGGCTCGGCGCGACGCGTGCCGGCGTCCGCGGCCAGGGCGAAGGCGGCGGCGAGGACATCGTCCTCGGTCGCCGGCGGGTGATCGCCGAGACGGACGGCGTGGGCGTCGAGATGGCGGCCGTCGTCGTCGCGGAGATTCAGGCGGACGACTCCGGCGTCCTGATCGGTGGTGACGTCGAGGTGGAGCTGAGGCGTCGACAAAGGAGGCCCTCCCGGTAGCGATGCTTGGATGATAACACCCGTCGTGGTATGCTCGGATCGAGGTGCCTCCACAGGAGCATCTGCCATGACGCCACTCCGAGAAGCCGAGAAGTTGCTCGACAGCATGACCCGCGCGGAGAAAGCCCAACTGCTCCAGTGGGTCGCCCGTGACATCGGCGACTCTTTCCCGGGCATCGAGTCGACCCCCGGCGTCTGCGGCGGTGAAGCGTGCATCATCCGCACCCGGATCCCGGTCTGGATCCTGGACCGAGCCCGGCAGTTGGGAACCAGCGAGGCGGAGCTCCTTCGTTGCTATCCAACTCTGCGCGCCGAAGACCTGGCGAACGCCTGGGCCTACGTCCGTTCCCATCGCGATGACATTGAGCGCGATCGTCGGGAGAACGAGGACGTGTAGTGTGGCGCGGCTCTACGCGAATGAGAACTTCCCCTTCCCGGTCGTCGCGGAGCTTCGCAGGCTCGGCCACGACGTTCTGACGATCCAGGAGGTCGGTCAGGCGGAAAACGCGGTGCCCGACGAAGAGGTCCTGGCCTTCGCCGTCAGCGAGAAGCGTGCGGTGTTGACGCTGAACCGCAAGCACTTCATCAAGCTCCATGACCGGCATCCGGACCATGCTGGAATCATCGTCTGCACTTTCGACCCGGATTTCCCGGGCCAGGCTGGCCGAATACACGTAGCGTTGGAATCCGCTCCCGAGCTCTCGGGGAGGCTGATTCGCGTGAATAGATCCCATCCTTCCGAGAACTAAAACAGGCCACCTGTGGCCGCCCGGCACGCTGAACAGCATCCTCAAGCAGGCAGGTCTCAAGGCCTAGACGCAGCCATCGGAGGCCAATCATGCGATACCTGGTCGTTATCGAGAAAGCGAAGAGCAACTACGCGGCCTACTCTCCCGACCTTCCAGGCTGCGTGGCCACCGGAGACACGATCACGGAGGTGGAGCGGAACATGCGAGACGCTGTCGACTTTCACCTGGAAGGGATGCGTCTCCACGGCGACCCGATCCCGGAGCCGAGCTCGCGCTCGTTCTATGTCGAGATAGCTGCATAGCGGCCACCGCGTCGTTCGCGTGGCGCGGCCTTCAGCCAGCAGGACGCAAGCCGGTGGCCGGGGCTTTCAGCCCCCGCTTCGATATCGCGGGAGCACTCGCCGGCAGGCTGGCGGCGGCGGCCAGCACCAGGCTGATCCACAGCAGGTCGGCGAGCAGCAGGTGGACGACCTGCATCCACACCGGCGCCAGCAGCAGCACGTTGACGCCGCCCGCCGCCACCTCCACGAAGAGGAGGACCTGCGTCCGGCGCCACCAGCGGCCGGCCGCGGGCGACGCGCCCTCGCGCGCCAGCACGGCCGCCACGAACACCAGGACGCCGCCGGCGAGCGCCACCAGCGGGTGGTAGAGGCGCAGCCGGATCAGCAGGTGGGAGGTGGGGGAGAGCTCCTGCCACAGGCCTTCGCGCAGCGAGCCGGCCGGGAAGAGCGTGTCGCCCAGGGCCGCCACGGCGCCGCTCGCGCCGACGACCAGCAGGCCCGCCAGGGCCAGACCGAAGAGCGCCGGCAGACGGCCCTGGCGCCGCAGGCGTACGCCCTCGCCGCCGCCCGCGAACCAGGCGGTGAGCGCCAGGGCCGCCAGCAGCAGGAAGGTGTTGCCGAGGTGGGTTCCCATGAAAAGCGCGCGCGCCATCGACGCGTTGTCCGCCACCAGCTCGAAGAGCACCAGGCCGGCGCCGATCGCCGCCTCGCCCACCATGAGCGCCATCGTCAGGCCGGCGGCGCTGCGCGCCGGGTGGCCGCGCTCGAAGACGCGGAAGGCGCCGATCACGAGACCCACCACCAACAGCAGCGCCACGCCGCTCGTCGCCCGGTGCGAGAACTCGATCAGCGTCGCGACGCTCGGCGCGCGCGGCACCACCTGGCCGTTGCAGGTGGGCCAGTGGCTGCCGCAGCCGGCGCCCGAGCCGGTGGCCCGCACCACCGCCCCCCAGGCGATCACCGCCAGGTTGGCGGCGAGCACGCCCCAGGCGTAGCGGGTGAAGCCACGCGCCGTCACGGCGGGAAAGCCTGCGTCTCGCCGACGCTGGCGAACGTCCCCAGGGGGTTCTTGAACTCCCTCACCGCCCCGGTCTGCGTGTCGGTGACCTTGAGCGTGAACTCGACGTTCGAGAGCGCGGCGTAGAACACCCAGAAGTGGCCGTTGATGCGGCGGCCGTCGAGGGTCTTGACCACGATCTCCACGTTGTCCCGGCCGAAGAACCAGAAGTAGCCGGCGTCGTCGGTGAGCGGCACCGCCCGGCCCACGCCGGTCTGGCCGGCGAAGTCGCGCCAGCTCGTCTCGAGGCGGAAGCGGCCGTCGAGCAGGCAGAGATGGTTGGCGTCCGCGACGCAGCCGGCCTGCTTCGGGGGGCCGGCCATGATCGCACCGGGCGGGCTCTCGCGGGCGCCGGGGACCGCCAACGCGATCCCCGGGAAGGCCGAGGTGTCGCCGACGCTGGCAAATCGGCCGGACGGATTGCGGTAACGCTTGACGGCGCCGCTGACGCCGTCGGTCACCGTGATCTCGAACTCGACGTTGGAGAGCGAGCCGTAGAAGACCCAGACGTTGCCGTTGATGGCGGTGCCGTCGAGGACCTTGATCACCACCTCGACGTTGTCCTCGCCAAAGAACCAGAAGTAGCCGGAGTCGGCGGTGAGCTGCACGGCGTTGCCGACCCCGGAGTTGCCCACGAAGTCGGTCCAGGCGACGTCGACGCGGAAGCGCTCGTCGAGCAGGCAGAGGGTGGTCTCGGTGGTGCAGCCGCCGCTGACCTCGACCTCGCCGCCGTTCAGGAGCAGGAGGCCGTTGCCCGCCGTCTCCAGCAAGGTGCCCTCGGCGTTGGCGAGGGCGGTGGTCTCCGGCACCGGGTCGAGCCGTATGGTGGTGCCGGGGGGCGCGTCGTCGGCCAGGCGCAGCCGCAGCCGGGCCACCGTCTGGTGGCTGTCCACCAGCGGCACGTCGGCGTCGAAGGAGACGATCCAGCCGTGGCGTCCCGTCCCCGGCACCTGGGCCTCGAAGCGCGGCGTCAGGCCTTCGGTGAGCCCGCCGCGGACGATCTCGATCGATTCGACGGCGCTCGCCGGGGAGAACGCCACGGTCACCGCGATGCCGCGGATCGTCAGCCCGGGCGGGCCGCCGCCGTCGAGCGGCGTGTTGGGCCGGTCGCGGACGCGGATCGGCACCACCACCTCGCCGCCCGGCGGCGCCGAGGCGGTGCCGGTGAACACGGTCACGACGTCCTGCGCCAGGGCGGCCGGCGCCAGGGACGCCAGCAGGAGGGCCGGGAGGATCGGGCGGCGGTCGAGCATCGCCGGAAACTCTAGCAGCGGCGGCGCCGGCAGACAACTCTCGGCGCCGCCGCCGGCGCGGCAAACGCATGAGCCATGCGGGTTTACAGGTATAATGCCGCGCCTGGCCCGGCCCGGCCGTGGAACGCGCGGCGAGAGAAGGAGAACGATGCGACTGCGAGATCTGTCGATCCGGCGCAAGCTGATGCTGATCATCATGCTCACCACCGTGCCGGCGGTGGTGCTGGCCTCCCTCGCCTACCTGATCTACGACTCGCGGACGTTCCGGGACAAGATCGTCAACGACCTCGAGACCCTGGCGGGCACGCTGCAGGCCAACACCGTGGGCTACCTGCTCTTCAACGACCGCGAGACGGTGAGGAGCATCCTGGCGGGGCTCGAGAACCAGCCGCGCATCGTCGCCGCCCAGGTCGTCGACCTGCGCGGCACCGAGGAGGTCTTCGCCGAGTACCGCCGCGCCGACGCCGGCTCGGTGGCGGCGGCCCCCGGCGCGGGGGAGGGCCACGTCCTCGACGGCGACCGTCTCCACGTGACCCGCCGGATGCGTTTCGGCGACCGGGTGGTGGGCAGCATCCGGATCGTCTCCGACCTCCAGGAGCTCCAGGAGCGCCGGCGCAACATCTTCGAGATCCTGGCGCTGGTCGTCCTCGGCGTTTCCCTGGTGGCGTCGTTGATGGCGGCGCTGGTGCAGGGATGGGTGTCGCACCCGATCCTCGAGCTGGTGCAGGTGGTCAGGACGGTTTCCGAGCGCAAGGACTATTCGGCGCGGGCGGCCAAGGGGGGCAACGACGAGCTCGGTCGCCTGATGGACGGCATCAACGAGATGCTCGCCCAGATCGAGCTGCGCGACGAGGAGCTCCAGGTGGCGCGCGACAAGGCCGAGCAGGCCAGCCGCTCGAAGAGCGCCTTCCTGGCCAACATGAGCCACGAGCTGCGCACGCCGCTGACCGCCATCATCGGCTACAGCGAGATCCTCTCCGACGACGCCAAGGACCTCGGCGTGACCGACTTCCTTCCCGATCTCGAGAAGATCCGCGCCGCCGGCAGGCACCTGCTCGGCCTGATCAACTCGATCCTCGACCTGTCGAAGGTCGAGGCCGGCAAGATGGACCTGCTGCCCGAGAAGTTCGAGATCGAGGCCCTGGTGGAAGAGGTGGTCTCGACCGCCCGGCCGTTGATGGAGAAGAACCGCAACCGGCTCGAGGTGAAGAAGGGCGAGCACCTTGGGTGGGCGCTGAACGACGTGACGAAGATCCGCCAGATCCTGCTCAACCTGCTCTCGAACGCCGCCAAGTTCACCGAGTGCGGCGAGGTGGTGCTCGAGGCGCGCCGCGAGCGCGGCAAGTCCACGGACTGGCTGGTGGTCGAGGTCCGCGACACCGGCATCGGCATGACGCCCGACCAGCTCAGGAGGCTCTTCCAGCCCTTCTCCCAGGCCGAGGCGTCCACCGCCCGCAACTACGGCGGCACCGGCCTCGGGCTGGCGCTGTCGAAGCGCTTCGCCGAGCTGATCTACGGCAAGGTCAAGGCCGCCGGCGTGTACGGCAAGGGCTCGACGTTCACCCTCAAGGTGCCCACCGACGTGGTGGCGGCCAAGCAGCACGAGCACTCCGTCGAGCGCCTGCTCGCCTCCGGCGAGTGGGCCGAGGAGTTCAAGAAGCCGCGCTCGCGCGACGCCGCGGCGCCGCTGGTGCTGGTGATCGACGACGAGCCGGCGATCCGCGAGCTGCTCGAGGAGCTGCTCGCCGTCGAGGGCTTCCGGGTGGCCCACGCCGGCGACGGCGACGAGGGGCTGAAGCTGGCCCGCGAGCTCTCGCCGGCGATCGTCACCCTCGACGTCAAGATGCCCGGCAGGGACGGCTGGACGGTGCTCACCGAGCTCAAGTCGGACCCCGAGCTGGCGGCGATCCCGGTGATCATGATCAGCGTCGTCGACGAGGAGCAGAAGGGCTACGCCCTGGGGGCGGACTACCTCACCAAGCCCATCGACCGCGACCGCCTGGCGGGGCTGCTCGCCAAGTACCGCGGCCACAACGCCACGCCGCTCGCCCTGGTCGTCGACGACGACCCGAACGTTCGCGGCGTGCTGTCGCGGCTGCTCGCGGAGCAGAGCTGGGAGGTGGAGGAGGCCGAGGACGGCGTGGCGGCGCTGCGCCGCGTCGCCGAGAGCGCGCCGACGCTGATCCTCCTCGACCTCATGATGCCGCGCATGGACGGCTTCGACTTCGTGGCCCAGTTGCGAAAGAACGCCTCGTGGCGCCATATCCCTGTGGTGGTGCTGACCGCCATGGACCTGGGACCGGAGGACCTGCGGCGGCTCAACGGCGGCGTCGAGCGGGTGCTCGCCAAGGGCGCGTTCTCGCTCGACGAGCTCAAGTCCGAGATCCGATCGCTGGCCCGTGGCCTGATGGCCGCTTGAATGGGACGAGAGGACGAGGAGAGGAGCGGAGGAGGAGGAGGAACACAGGATGGATCGGCTTCACAGGACCGGCAACGATGGTCTGAGAATCGCCGCGCTGGCGCTCGCCGCCGCGGTGGGCCTCGCCGCGGCGGCGCGAGCGCAGGCTCCGCCCGCCGGCTCGATCGGCGAGGTGACGCTCTTCGGCGAGGAGGAGTTCCAGATCCAGGCGGCGACCAAGACCGAGATCCCGATCTCCAAGGCGCCCGGGCCGGTGACCGTCATCGGCGCCAAGCAGATCCGCGAGTCCGGCGCCCGCACCATCCCCGAGCTGCTGCGGCTGGTGGCCGGCGTCAACGTGCGCTGGAACCCGATGGTGCAGACCATCGACATGCGCAGCTTCGGCCAGAACCCGTTCACCAGCCGGGTGCTGCTGCTCATCGACGGCGTGCCCTACAACTCGTGGAACAAGGGCGGCTTCCCGCAGCACCCGGGCTTCGATTTCTTCAGCCTGCAGAACGTCAAGCGCATCGAGGTGCTGCGCGGGCCGGGCTCGGCCCTCTACGGCGAGAACGCCTACTGGGGCGTGATCAACGTCGTGACGCTCTCGGGCGAGGACCTCGAGGGCGGCCGTCTCGAGCTCTACGGCGGCGACCTCGAGACCCGCTCGGCGGGCGTCGTCTACGGCCGCAAGCTGGGGGCAGGGTCGTTCCTGGTTTCCGGCAAGTACCTCCGGAGCCAGTTCCCGACGCGGTTCTGGTTCGAGGAGAACGACGCCGAGGTCGAGGGCACGGATTTCTACCTCAAGGGCGAGTACAAGGGCTTCGAGGCCTCCTACTACCGGCACGAGGACAAGGCCGACGGATTCGAGGAGCCCGTCGAGCTTCCCGGCCTGCCGCCGGCCACCTTCCACAGCATCGAGTCCATCGAGCAGACGGTCGACATCTTCGCCTTGAAGTACGCCCGCAAGCTCGGCGGCGAGCGCTTCTCCTTCGCCGGCGACGTCTCCTACGCGCAGCGCAACGGCTCCCACTGCGCGGCCTGCCACGCGGCCCCGCAGGATCCCCGCTTCCGCGAGACGGACGTGGACCACGGCTTCCAGCTCATCGGCGACTTCCGCTTCGGCATCCACTTGCCGGCCCACGACGTGCTGCTCGGCGTCGAGGCGCGCCAGATCGACGCCGGCGACCACGTCCACGAGCTCGGCGCTGCCGGCGCGCACGAGCACGAGGAGGTCTTCGACTACGCCAAGCTCGCCGCGTACGTGCAGGACCAGGTCTCGCTCGCCGACGACCGCGTGCGCCTGATCCTGGGCCTGCGCTACGACGGCTCGAACGACCTCTTCGACGAGGAGCTCTCGCCGCGCGCCGCCGTGGTCTGGTCGGCGACCGAGGCGCTGGTGGTGCGCGGCGGCTGGAGCCGGGCCTTCCGCTTCCCGAGCTTCAGCGAGCTCTACCAGAGCTCCTGGTTCTTCAACCTCGACGCCGGAGCCTTCGCGATCCCGCTGGCCTTCTTCGAGCCCAACCCCGGCCTCCGGCCGGAGGAGATCGAGACCTTCGGGCTCGGCTTCCAGTACCGCTTGAGCCCGTCCTGGTCGGCCAAGGTCGACCTCTTCTACTCCGAGCTCACGGACTTCATGGTGCTCACCCTGGGCGCGGTCCCGGAGGGGACGCCGGCGCCGATCCGGGTGGAGAACCACCCCGACGGGGCCACCATTCGGGGCGCCGAGGCCGAGCTGCGCTGGGCGCCGAAGCGCGGCGCCACCGGGTTCGTCAACTGGAGCTACCAGGATCCCGACCAGGACGGCGGCCTGCTCGATTCGAGCGGCAAGCCCTTCGAGTTCGTCTACGCCTCCGAGCACAAGCTCAACCTCGGCGCCTATTTCGGGCCGTTCGCGGGGTTCAGCGGCGCCGTCGAGGTCGAGTGGCGCGACGACTTCGTCGCGCCGAGCTTCTGGAACCTGATCGTCAACGGCGACCCCACGGTGGCCGAGCTCGACGGTTATACCCTGGCCAACGTCCGCATCAGCTACGACCTGCCGTTCCAGACGGGCGGCAGCCGCCAGCCCCCGCGGATCAGCTTCCACGGCCGGAATCTCCTCGACGAGGACTACGTCGAGACGCTCGTCGGCGTCGATTCCCGCATGGCAGGCCGCCGCTTCTATGGCTCGTTCGAGCTCTGGTTCTAGGCTCGGCGTCCTGGCGCTGCTGCTGGGGGCCCTGCTCGTCTCCCCGCTCGCCGCCCAGGACGAGGACGTGCCCGAGGTCGTGCGCACGCTCCTCGAGGAAGGCGACCGCCACCGCCAGGCGGGGAGGACGGACGAGGCGGCCGCGCGCTACGAGGAGGCGCGCCGCCTGGCGCCCCGGGTGGTGGCCACTTACGTGGCGCTGGGCGCGCTCTACCACGGCCGGGGAGAGTGGCGGCAGGCCCTGGAGGTCTTCGCCGCCGGGCTCGAGCAGGCGCCTCGACGCGGCGACCTGCTCTTCAACGCGGCGGTGGTGTCGCTGAAGCTGGAACGCGCGGGCGAGGCCCTCGCCTACGTCGACCGCGCGCTCGCCGCCGACGGCCGCGACGCCAACCTCCATTCGCTGAAGAGCGCCGCCCTGCGCGACCTCGGCCGCCGCGAGGAGGCCCTCGAGGCGCAGCAGACCGCGGCGCGACTGGCTCCGGGCGACGCCCAGGTGCTCTACCGCCTCGGCAACCTCTGCTACGAGCTCGACCGCAAGGACGAGGCCGTCGACGCCTACCGCCGCGCCGTCCGCAAGGACAAGGGCTACCTGCTCGCCTACTACAACCTGGGCGCGGTGCTCTTCGACGTGGGCCGCTTCGACGAGGCGCTCGACGCCTATCAGGTGGCCCTCGAGCCGGTGCAGTCGGCCTTCGCCGCCGGCCAGCCGGTGGACGCGGCCCACGCCCGCGCCTTTCTCAACCTCGGCGCCATCCACACCCGGAAGGGCGAGCGCGAGGCCGCGCTCGACGCCTACGGCAAGGCCCTGCGTCTCGACCCGACCCTTTCCGAAGCTCTCTACAACCAGGGCTTCCTCTACTTCGAGCTCGGCCGGCTCGACGAGTCGGCGCACGCCTACCGGCGCGCCCTCGAGCTCGACGCGTCGCTGCCCCTCGCCTACCTCCACCTCGGCCAGATCGCGGCGCGCCGCGGCCGCCACGACGAGGCCGTGCGCCGGCTCGACGACGGCCTGCGGCACCTGACGGGAGAGGCGCGGGTAGAGGCGCTGCTGGCCCTCGCCCGCCTGCGCCGCGACGGCGGCGACGTGGCGGCGGCGCGCGAGCTCCTGGAGCGCGCCCGAGCCGCGGCGCCGGCGCACGCCGGCGTCGCGCTCGAGCTCGCGGAGCTGGCGCGCTCGGCCGGCGACCTGGAGCGCGAAAAGGCGCTCTATGAGGAGATCCTGGGGAGCGCCGGCAGTCGTCCGGACCTGTGGCCGGTGCGGGTGAACCTGGCGCGGGCGCTGGTGGAGCTGGGCGACCACGACGGCGCCCGCCGCGCCTTCGAGCCGCTGGTCGAGCGCCTGCCGGAGCTCGAGCATCAAGGGCTGGCGCCGCGTGACGGCCACGCCCTGGCCACCGCCTACGCCCTGCTGCTGGCCGCCGCCGGCGAGCTCGACCCGGCCCGCCGCCGCCTCGCCGCGGCGGCGCCGTCCTTCACGCCGGCGCGCGAGGCGGCGGCGGTGCTCGACGCCTTCGGCGGCGATCCCGCGGCGGCTGCCGTCGTCCTCGCCGCCACGCTCCCCGCGCACTTCGGCCGGGAGCGCGAAGGCGTGGCGCGGGCCAACGCGGGGCTCGCCCTGTGGCTGGCCGGCCGCGGGCGGGAAGCGCGCGAGCACCTGGCGGCCGCGGCCGCGAGCCTGCCGCGTCACTTCGGGCTGCGCCTCGCCCTGGGCGAGATCGCGCTCGAAGGCGGCGACCTGGCGGCGGCGCGCGGCCACCTGGAAGCGGCGGCGGCGCGCTGCGACGGCGGCGAGACCTTGCCGGACCTGCCCGCGGGCCGCGAGCTGCGGGTGGTGCTGGGCAGCACGCAGGCGCTCTGCGGCCGGGCGCGGGAGCGGCTGGGCGCCGTCCTCGCCGCCGCCGCCCTGGACGAGCTCGCGGCCGGCCGCGGCGAGGCCGCGAGCGAGCTCGCCGAGCGCGCCCTGGCGTTGCCCCTGGCCGGCGGCGAGCAGGCCGTCGCCTACCTGGCGCGGGGCACCGCCCGGCTCCTCGCCGGCGCCGACCGCGGCGCCCGCGCCGACCTCGAGCGTGCCCTCGAAGGCCTGTCGCCGGCGCTCGCCGCGGTGGCCCGCAACAACCTCGGCGTGGCCCGCTACCGCCTCGGCGAATTCGACGCCGCGCGGGCGCAGTTCGAAGCCGCGTCGGCGACGGCGGAGGCGACCCTCAACCTCGGCATCCTCCTCGACGACCACGGCGGCGACGCCGAGCGCGCCCTCGAGCTCTACGAGAGCTATCTCGCCCGCGGCGGCCGCCGCGCCGACGTCGTGGCGTGGATCGAGCGCCTGCGGAAGGTGTACCGGTGAGCGGCGCGCGGGCTCGCGGAGAGGTCGGACTGGTCGGACTGGTCGGACTGGTCGGACTGGTCGGACTGGTCGGACTTGTCGGACTTGGGCCGCCGGCCGGCGCTCAATCGACGCTGCTCGTCCATCTCCCGAGCGCTCCGGTCGAGACCGCCAGCCGGCTCGCCGAGGCGGCGGCGGCGTTCGCCGAATACCTCTCGGAGAAGACGCCGGGCCTGGCGCTCGAGCCGGCGCTCTTCCGCCGCTGGAGCGACGCCCACGACGCCCTCGCCGGCGGCCGCGTCGTTTTGACGCTGACCGAAGCCGGCTTCCTCGTCGCCCTGGCCCCGGACTCGGGCTTCGTGCCGACCCACCGCCTCGAGCGGGAGGGCCGCGGCACCTTCCTGCGGCTGCTGGTGGTGCGGGCGGACCAGGGCCTCGCGCGGCTCGCCGACCTGCGCGGCCGGACGCTCGCCGTGGTGGAGACCGCCGGGCCGGCGGAGAGCGCCTACGTCGCGCGCGCCGTGTTCGAGGGCGAGGTCGATCCCGCGAGCTGGTTCGCCCGTCTCGAGCTGGCGGCCGACGACTTGACCGCCGTCTCCGCGGTGCTCTACGGCCAGGCCGACGCCGCCCTGGCGGCCGAGCACAACCCGCTGCTGCGCGAGCACCTCGGCAAGGAACTCAAGGCGCTCTACGAGAGCCCGCCGCTGCCGCTGCCGGTGCTGGCGGTGCGCGAGAGCGCGCTCGGCCCCGGCCAGCGGCAAGGCCTCGCCGAGGCGATGCGCTCTCTCGCCGCCGATCCCCGCGGCCGGATGCTGCTCGAGGCGCTCAAGGCCGACGGCTTCGCCGGCGTGCCGGCCGCCGAGGCCGCCCGGCTGGCGGCGTTGCCGGGCGGCGAGAGCAAGCATCCGGAGATCGCCCTGCCCGGCGCCGCGGCCTTCGCCGTGGCGCCGGCGCCGCTGCCGCCGCCGTCGGAGGTGCCGTTCCTGCTGGCGGTGGAGCTGCCCGAGGTCCCCCTGCCGCGCGAGGGCGAAGGGGGGAGCTGACGGAGTTTGGCTTGTATTAGGATCGACGCGCGATGGCGAAGATACTGCTGGTCGAAGACAACGAGATGAACCGGGACCTCATCTCCCGGAAGCTCAAGCGCCAGGGATTCGAGGTGGTGCTGGCGGTCGACGGCGCCGAAGGCATCGAGATGGCCAACGACGAGACCCCCGACCTCATCCTGATGGACATGGGCCTGCCGATCCTCGACGGCTACGCCGCCACCCGCCTGCTCAAGGGCAACGATCACACCCGCGGCATCCCGGTGATCGGGCTCTCGGCCCACGCCATGTCGGGCGACGCCGACCGGGCCCTGGACGCGGGCTGCGACGACTACGACACCAAGCCGGTGGAGTGGGAGCGCCTGCTGCCGAAGATCCGGCAGGCCCTGGAACTGGCCCATGCCGCGGCGGCGGCGCCCCACGACCTGCCGACGACGACGCTCGGCTCCGGCGTCGCCGCCGGAGCGCCGCCGGCCCGCGTGCTGGTGGTCGACGACAGCCCGATGCACCGCGAGGTGCTGTGCCGCCGCCTCGGGGAGCTCGGCTACGTCGCGGAAACCGCCGAGGGAGCCCTCGCCGCCTGGCAGCAGCTCGCCGCGAGACCGTTCGATGCCGTGCTGCTCGACGTCACCCTGCCGGGCACCAGCGCCAAGGAGATGCTCGCCCAGCTCAAGTCCGACGCCCGCCAGGGCGACGTCCCGGTGCTCGTGACCTGCCCGGTCGACGCCGTCGACGAAGCCATCGGCTGCCTGCACGCCGGCGCCGACGACTTCGTGCCGCAGCCGTTCCACGGCGAGGTCCTGGCGGCGCGGCTCGGCGCCAGCCTCGAGCGCCGCGAGCTGCGCGAGAAGCGCAAGACCTACGACGGCGTGGTCCACGGCGAGGAGCGCCACAGCGAGCACCTGCTGCGCGTGCTCTTCCCGGACCCCATCGTCGAGGAGCTCAAGGCGACCCACAAGATCCTGCCGCGGCGCCACGCCGACGTCGCCGTGCTCTTCTGCGACGTCGTCGACTTCAAGACCCTCTGCGACGTCAGCGAGCCTCTGGAGGTGATCTCGAGCCTGCAGGCCCTCGTCGCCGCCTACGAAGAGGTGCTCGAGCGTCACGGCGTGCTCAAGGTCAAGACCGTCGGCGACTCGCTGATGGCGGCGGCGGGCCTCTTCCCGCAGGTCCCCAATCCGGCGCTCGACCTCGTACGCTGCGCCTTCGAGCTCAAGGAGGCGGCGGCCAGGGCGAGGCCGGCGTGGAACCTGCGCCTCGGCCTCCACGCGGGGCCGGTGGTGGCCGGGGTGGTCGGCCGCAAGCGCTACCAGTTCGACCTCTGGGGCTCGACGGTCCACGTCGCGGCCACGGTCAAGGCGCGGGGCGCGGTCAACGCGGTCAACGTCAGCGCCGCGGTGTGGCGCCGTCTCGCCGGCTCGGTCGCCGGCCACGCCCTCGCCAGCCCCGGCGACGGCGAGGCGATCTATCGCGTCGACGCCCTGACGGGTTGACGGAGGACGCCGTGGAGATCCGCGAGCACGCCCTCCGTGTGGTGACGACGGACGCGCTCGACGTCAAGCTCACGCCGCCGGCCTCGGAGCTGACGGACGAATGCCCGGGACCGCCGCTGCGCCTCGCCGCGTCGGGGCGGCCGCCGGGCCTCGAGATCGTTCCGGCGACGGCGGCGCGGGTGCCGTCGCTCGCCGGCATGGCCGACCGCGAGCAGCGCCCGCGCATCCTCCACGCCCTGGCCAACCACGAGCTCCAGGCCGCCGAGCTCTTCGCCTGGGCTCTCCTCGCCTTCCCCGAGGCGCCCGCCGAATTCCGCCGCGGCCTGCTCAGGATCCTCGGCGACGAGCAGCGCCACACGCGGATGTACGCCGCGCGCCTCGCCGCCTGCGGCGCCGCCCTCGGCGACTACCCGGTGAGCGGCTACTTCTGGCACAAGACCGGGCAGCTCACCTCGCCGCTGCGCTTCGTCTGCGCCATGTCCCTCACCTTCGAGAACGCCAACCTCGACCACACCGTGGAGACCGCCGCGGCGGCCCGCCGCGCGGGCGACGCCAGGACCGCCGCGGTGATCGAGCGCGTCCACCGCGACGAGATCGGGCACGTGCGCTTCGGGTGGACCTGGCTGCGGCGGCTGAAGGCCGCGGACGAGTCGGAGTGGGAGGCCTTCCGCGCCGGCCTCACCTGGCCGCTGCGGCCCGCCAAGGCCCGGGGCCGGCGTTTCCACCGCGCCGGCCGCGAGGCCGCCGGCCTCGACGCCGACTTCATCGCCCGCCTCGAGGCGAGCCTCAGTTGACCACCGTGGTCTTCTCCTCGATGTACTGCCTGAGCTGACGGATCCAGCGCTGGTCGGTGCCCGCCGGCTGGCTCATCAGCAGGTCGCCGACGAAGTGCACCATGGCCGCCGACAGCTCGAAGTCGAAATCGTCGCCGGCGCGCCGGTCGCGGCTGTTGGCCAGCAACTGCCGCCAGTCGGCGTGCAGCCGCTCGAGGTGCCGGCGCTTGCGCTCGCCGTAACCGGCCTCCACCAGGTCCACGAGCTCCTCGGGCGAGCCGGCGGAGTCCAGCAGGTCGTCGATCTCGTCGTCGAGGTCGAAGATCTCCTCCTGGATCTCGTGGATCTCCTCGATCATGCCGTCGGTCTCGGTCTCGGCCTCGGCCTCGGTCTGGGCCGTGGCGGTCTCGTTCTCGCTCATGGATCCATTCTCCTCCATCCGGTGCCAAGAGGGAAGCGAATAGGAGCATAGCATCTCATCCCCGGCGAAGGTAGAGGGTCTGGGTGGGGAAGGCGAACTCCACGCCGAGCTCGTCGGCCAGGCGCAGGAAGTCGAGGCCCAGGCGGTGGCGGGCCGCGAGCTCGCTCGACCAGTCGGGAGTGACGAAGAACACGTAGACCATGACCTCGAGCGCGGCGGCGCCGAACTCGTTGAAGTGGACCTCGAAGTAGTCCTTGCGGGTGTGGGGATGACCGCGGACGAGCTCGCGGATGCCCTCGCAGAAGGCCTCGACCTTCTCCGGCGGCGTGTCGTAGGCGATCCCCAGCCGCGTCGACCAGCGGCGGTACTGGCGGGCGCCGTAGTTGTCGATCGCGGCGCTGATCAGGGTGGCGTTGGGCACGGTCACCAGCGAGTTGTAGAAGGTGCGCACGCGGGTCGAGCGGAAGCCGACCTCGGCCACCGTGCCCTCGACGTCGCCGATCGTGACCCAATCGCCGACGTTGAACGGCTTGTCGAAGATCACCATGAACGAGCCCAAGAAATTCTTCACCAGGTCCTGCGCCGCCAGGGCCAGGGCCAGACCGCCGATGCCGACTCCGGCCAGCAGGCTGGCGATCGGCAGGTCGAGGTTGTCGGCGATGAAGATCGCGCCGAAGACGACGATGAAGACCTTCGACGACTTGCGCACCAGCGGCACCAGCAGGTCGTCGAACTTGCTCTGCGTCCGGCGGGCGCGGGCTTCGAGCACCCGCGAGACCACGTCGACCAGGCGGTAGGCGGCCCACACCACCGAGCCCATGGCCACCAGGCGCGCCGCCAGCACCAACACGCTGAGCGCGTCGACCGGCAGGGCCAGCCAGGTGACCCCCGGCCACCACAGGAGCGCCGCCGCCAGCAGGCCCGCCGGCCGCAGCGCCTTCCGGAGGTCCTCCGTGGCCACCGTGTCCAGGCGCCGGGCGAGGAAGCGCTCGAAGGGGATCCTGAGCAGCGTGGTCACGGTCTTGTCGAGGACCACTCCGAGGAAGATCAGGACCAGCAGCGCCAGCCACTGCCAGGGCTCGAGCAGAAAGCCGCCGCCGCGCAGCGACTCGGGCACCTGCTCGCGCAGCCAGCGCGCGAAGGTCTTGGGACCGTCGGTGACGGCTCCCTCCACGACCTCTTTCTCGCGGACGCGCTCGAGCATCAGCGGCACCGTCCTCACCGTCTCGCCGGTGAAGAGCCAACGCCCGTCGTCGACCGGGGCCAGGGTGACGGTGCCCGGGTTGCCGGTCTCGGCCTCGTGTACGCGGATCCGGTAGGGCGCGCCCGACGGCTCGTCGGGGATCTGCGAGAAGTCGATGAGCGCGGTGCGGTCGAGCACGTCCTTGAGGTCGATGGCGAGCTCGGGCCCCTGCACGGCGCGGACGCTCGCGGGAATCTCGGAGAGGTCGAGGCAGCTCGCGGCGGTCTCCAGCGGGTCGACGCCGGGCCGGCGGTGCCGCGGGTCGAAGGCCTCGAGGAAGGTGCGCATGGTGGCGCGCGCCGAGGAGAGCTCGGCGGGCGGCGGCGGCGCGCCGGCGGCCGGCTCCTGGCCGCAAGCCGGCAGGACGAGGAGCTGGGAAAGGGCGAAAACGAAGAAAAATCGGGATTTCACGGTCGGGCTCCTCCGGCGACCCAGGGTAACACCCTCAGCCGGATCGCGAGGCCGAGTCGGACAGGTCGGACAGGTCGGACAGGTCCGACATGTCCGACGCGGTTTCCTCCGGCGACGCCGGGACCTCTTCAGGCTCCCCCCGCGACGCCGGCAGGCGGATGCTGAACGTGCTGCCCGCTCCGGGAGCGCTGTCGACGGCGACGTCGCCGCCCAGGGCCAGCGCCGTGTGCTTGACGATGGCGAGGCCGAGGCCGGTGCCGCCGAGCTCGCGCGAGCGCGCCGCGTCCACCCGGTAGAAGCGCTCGAAGAGGCGCTCGTGGTGGCGCGGCTCGATGCCCGGTCCGCGGTCGGTGACCGCGATCACCACGTCGCCGGCGTCGCGGCTCGCCGCCAGCGTCACCTCGCCGCCCGCGGGCGAGTACTTGACCGCGTTGCTGAGCAGGTTGGTCACGGCCTGGCGCAGCGCCTCCTCGTCGCCGTCGACCGTCAGGGGCTCGGCGGGCCAGGCCCGCCGCACCGTCACCCGCCGCGCCTCGCTCGCCGGCGCCAGGGCCCGCGCCGATTCCGCGAGCACGTCGCGCACGTCGAGCGCCGCCTGATCCAGGGGCTGGTCCTGCGATTCGAGACGCGAGAGCGAGAGCAGGTCGCTCACCAGGTTCGACATGCGCTCGGCCTGGCGGGCGATCTTGCCGATGAAGCGGTCGCGAACGGCCGGCTCGATCTCCGGGTCGTCGACCAGGGTCTCGACCAGGCCGCGGATCGCGGTCACCGGCGTCTTGAGCTCGTGCGACACGTTGCCGATGAAATCGCGCCGCACGGTCTCCAGGCGGCGCAGGCGCGTCACGTCGTGGAAGACGAGGACGGCGCCGGCGAGCGCGCCGGCGCCCGAGCGCAGCGGCGAGGCGTGGAGCTCGAGGAAGCGGTCGGTGGTGCCGGGCAGGCGCACCGGACGGTGCTCCACGCTCTCGCTGCGCAGCGTCTCGCCGAGGATCTCGAGCACCTCGCGCAGGCGCGTCACCTCCCAGATCGGCCGCCCCGCGGCGTCCTCGGGCACGGCGTCGAGCAGCCGGCCGGCGACCTGGTTCACGTGGACGATGCGCTCGTCGCGGTCGACCGCCACCACGCCCTCGACCATGCTCGAGAGGATCGCCGTGAGCTTCTGGCGATCGGCGCTGATCGCCGACGTGGCGCGGCGCCGCTCGTCGTTCATGGCGTTGAAGGCCAGGGCGAGCTGCCCGAGCTCGTCGCGCGAGGCCGCCGGCACCCGCCGCGCGGTGGCGCCGCGGGCGATCGCCTCGGCGGCGCGCGTCATCGCGAGCACCCGGCCGGTGAAGCGCCGGGCCAAGAGCCACGCCGCCGCCAGCGCCGCCGCCACGACGACGACGGAGCCCGTGGCCGCCAGAGAGCCCGCGGCCACCGCCGTCGCCAGGATCAGCAGGGCAGGGCCGGCGTAGAGCTTCCACAACAACCTGGACCGGAACATCGGCTCATACTATCTACCCCTCCTCGTCCTTGAACCGGTAGCCGACGCCGCGGATCGTCATGATCAGCTCGCGGTGGTCGCCGAGCTTCTGGCGGATCGCCCGCACGTGGACGTCGATGTTGCGGTCGATCACCACCGCGCCGTCGCCGATCACCCGGGAGACGAGCTGGTCGCGGGTGAAGACGCGGCCGGGGTGCGAGGCGAGCAGGTGGAGCAGGCGGAACTCCGTGGCGGTGAACGGCACCGGCGCGCCGTCGAGGAGCACCTCGTGGCGCAGCGGGTCGATGACCACGCCCTCCCACACCACGCGCTGGTTGGCGTGCTTGTCCTCCTGCAGGGAGCCGCGCCGCAGCACCGCGTGGACCCGCGCCACCAGCTCGCGGGGCTTGAACGGCTTGGTGACGTAGTCGTCGGCGCCCACGCCGAGGCCGAGCACCACGTCGCTCTCCTCGCCCCTGGCGGTGACCATGATGATCGGGATGCGGCGGGTGACGGCGTCCATCTTGAGCGCGCGGCACACGTCGAGGCCGTGGAGGCCGGGGAGCAGGAGGTCGAGGACGACCAGGTCGGCGCCCTCGCGGCGCACGCGCTCGAGGCCGCTCTCGCCGTTGGCCGCCGTGGCCACCGCGAAGCCCTCGCGGGCCAGGTTGTGCTCGATCGTTTCCAGGATGTCCGGTTCGTCTTCGATGACGATGATCTTGCGCCGTGACACCGGGATCGCTCCCTTCGTTCTCGGAACGTTGGTCGTGGCTTGAAGCATCAGTGCCCCTGGTGACGGATGACCTCGCCGCTCACCATGAACACCACGTCCTCGGCGATGTTGGTGGCCAGGTCGGCGATCCGTTCGAGGTAACGCGACGTCGAGAGCAGCTCGATCAGGCCGTCGACCTGGCCGGGGCTCTCGCGCAATCGCTGCTTGACGAGGGTGAAGATCTCCTTGTGCAGACGGTCGACGGTCTCGTCCTCGGCGAGCACCCGGCGTGCCAGGGCGGTGTCCGACTGCACCACCGCGTTGAGGCTCTCGCGCAGCATGCGGCGCACGCGCTCGGCCATCGTCCGGATCTCCGCGGGAACCGCCACCGCCTCGGCGTGGCCGGCGAGGTCGCGGCCGCGCTCGGCGATGTTGCGCGCCAGGTCGCCCACGCGCTCGAGGTCGTTGTTGACCTTGAGCACCGCCAGCACGAAGCGCAGGTCGAAGGCCACCGGCTGGTGGAGAGCCAGGACCTTGAGGCACTCCTCCTCCACGCGCACCTCGTTGTCGTCGACCTCGCGGTCGCCGGCGATGACCTCGTCGGCAAGCTCGGCGCGGTGGTCGACCACGGTGAGGATGGCCTTGTGGGTCGCCTCCTCGACCATCGCTCCGAGCAGCAGGATCTCCTTCTTGAGGTTCTCCAGGTCGCGCAGCAGGTGGATCGCCATCGTCTATCGCTCCCGATCAGCCGAAACGGCCGGTGATGTAGTCCTCGGTCGAGCGCAGCCGAGGGTTGGTGAAGACGTCCTCGGTGGCGCCGTATTCGATCATCCGCCCGAGGTACATGAACGCCGTGTAGTCCGAGGTGCGCGAGGCCTGCTGCATGTTGTGGGTCACGATCAGGATCGTGTACTCGCCGCGCAGGGCCTGCATCAGGTCCTCGATCTTGCCGGTGGCGATCGGGTCGAGGGCCGAGCAGGGCTCGTCCATCAGCAGGATCTCCGGCTCGGCGGCGATCGCCCGCGCGATGCACAGGCGCTGCTGCTGGCCGCCCGAGAGCTCGAGGGCGAGCTCGCCCAGGCGGTCCTTGACCTCGTCCCACAGGGCCGCGCCCTTGAGGCTGCGCTCGCACACCTCGTCGAGCACGTCGCGGCGGCTCTCGCCGTCGATGCGCAGCGAATAGATCACGTTCTCGTAGATCGACATCGGGAACGGGTTCGACTTCTGGAACACCATGCCCATGCGCTTGCGCAGCTCGATCACGTCGACGCCGCGGGCGTAGATCGATTCGCCGGCCAGGCGCATGTCGCCGCGGATGCGCACGCCGTCGATGAGGTCGTTCAGGCGGTTGACCGAGCGCAGCAAGGTGGACTTGCCGCAGCCCGAGGGGCCGATCAGGGCCGTGACCTTGCCGCGCGGGATGCCCATCGAGACCTGGAAGAGGGCCTGGGCCTCGCCGTACCACAGGCTCAGGTCCTCGATCTCGAGCACCATCTCCTCCTCGGCGAGCGAGGCGTGAACGCGGCTCGGCAGGGTCTCGCCGCGGGCGATCGCCGCCAGGGGATCGTCCGGAACCCTCACCCCCAACCCCTCTCCCAGGGGGAGAGGGGAGATCAGGAGGGCGCTTTCTCCCCCTCTCCCTCTGGGAGAGGGGGCCGGGGGGTGAGGGTTCTTCAAAATTGTCCTCCCGCGAAGCGCCGGCGCAGCTTGCCCCGCAGCCCCACGGCGGCCAGGTTCAGGACCGCGACGATGGCGATCAGCAGCAGCGTGGTGGTGAAGACCATGGGTTTGGCGGCCTCCGAGTTCTGGCTCTGGAAGCCGACGTCGTAGACGTGGAACCCGAGGTGCATGAAGCTGCGCTCGGGGTGGACGTAGGGGAAGTCGCCGTCGATCGGCAGCTCGGGCGCCAGCTTGACCGCGCCCACCAGCATCAGCGGCGCCACCTCGCCGGCGCCGCGGGCGATCGCCAGGATCATCCCGGTGATCATACCGGGCAGCGCCCGCGGCAGGACGATGCGGCGGATCGTCTGCCACTTGCTGGCGCCGCAGGCGTAGGAGCCCTCGCGCATCGAATGGGGCACCGCCGCGATCGCCTCCTCGGTGGCCACGATCACCACCGGCAGGGTCAGCAGGGCCAGGGTCAGCGACGCCCACAGGATGCCGCCGGTGCCGTAGGTCGGGGCCGGCAGCCGCGCCGAGAACAGGAGCTCGTCGATCGACGCCCCCACCGCGTAGCAGAAGAAGCCGAGGCCGAAGACGCCGAAGACGATCGACGGCACCCCCGCCAGGTTGTTGACCGCGATGCGCACCGTCGACACCACCGCGCCGCCCCTGGCGTACTCGCGCAGGTAGAGGGCCGCCATGACGCCGAAGGGCACCACCGCGATCGACATCAGCAGCGTCATCACCACGGTGCCGAAGATCGCCGGGAAGACGCCGCCCTCGCTGTTGGCCTCGCGCGGCTCGTCGGTCAGGAACTCCCACCAGCGCGCCAGGTAGACCGACAGCTTGCCGCCGGCGGCGAGCTGGTTGGCGGGGTAGGCGCGCACGATCTCGTCGAGCCCGAGCGTCGCCGTCTGCGGCGGCACGGCGCCCTCGCCGGCGGTGCGCACCTCGAGCCGGTAGCGCGCGTTCTCGGCGTTGACGGCGTCGATCTCGGCGCGGATGCGGGCGAACTCGGCGTCGGCCTGCCGGCGCACTTCCTCGAAGCGCAGCCGCGCGTCCTCCGCCGCGCGCTGCCAGCCGGCGTCGCCCGGCGCGTCCTCCAGGGCCTGCTCGGCCTCGCGCAGCGCGAGACGCGCCTCCTCCTGGCGGCGGTTCACCGCGCCCACCTCGTGCTTCTCGAGGCCGCGGCGCCGCTGCCGGCGCTCGCGCACCGCGCCGTGCTCGCGCCGGAAGGCCCGCCAGGCCGCCTCCGGGCCCTCCTCGCGGCGCTCGACGCCGTCCGCGCCGAGCTCGACGAAGGCTTCCGGGAATCCGTAGAAGCGTCCCCACTCGAGACGCTCGGCGACCACCGCCCATTCGGGCCGCGACTCGCCGCGCACCGCGAAGTCGTCGACCCAACTGAAGTGGCTCTGGGTGAGGCGGAAGTTGCCGGTGCGCACCAGCCGCCGGCCGGCGCGGCCGGCGGCGGCGAGCTGGCGCTCGGCCGCGGCGCGGGACTCGGGCGTCAGCTCGGCGAGCACCTCGGCGCCCGGCAGGTAGTCGTCGTGGCGGGTGACCTCGCCCATGTAGACGCCGCCGTCGGTCTCGATCAACGCCACCGGGCGCGGCCAGAAGGTCGCCAGCCCCTTCCACAACACCAGCGCCAGCAGGCCGGCGACCATGGCGGCGCAGACTACCAGCGCGCCGCCGGTGAGCCACACCTGGGGCTCGCCGGCCGCCAGCAGCGACGTGCGCGCCTGGCGCCGCCGCCGTCCCCAGGGCTTGCGCGCTTCCTCGCTCACAGTTGGTACGCCCTCTTGCGGAAGCGCAGCCGCACCGCCTCGGCCACCGTGTTGACGAGGAAGGTCATCACGAAGAGCACCAGCGCGGCGAGGAAGAGCGTGCGGTAGTGGGTCGAGCCCTTGACCGCCTCGGGCATCTCGACGGCGATGTTCGCCGACAGGGTGCGGAAGCCCTCGAAGACGTTCCAGTCCATCACCGGCGTGTTGCCCGCCGCCATCAGCACGATCATCGTCTCGCCCACGGCGCGGCCGAGGCCCACCATGAGCGCCGAGAACAGGCCGCTCATGGCGGTGGGGATCACGATCCGCACCGCCGTCTGCCACTGGGTGGCCCCGGCCCCCAGCGAGGCCGAGCGCAGGTGCTCGGGCACCGTGGAGAGCGCGTCCTCGGAGATCGTGTAGATGATCGGGATCACCGCGAAGCCCATCACGAAGCCGACGATCAGGGCGTTGCGCTGCACGTAGGTGTCGACCAGGCCGCCGCGGGGGTCGAAGCCGAGGGCGTCGAGGAGCCCGGCCAGCGCCGCGGCGAGCGCCACGCCGGCGGCGAGGCAGAGCACGAAGCGCACGGCGTCGGTCGCGGCGAAGCGCCGGCGGTCCCAGTCGGCGCCGCGCTCGCGCAGCCGCGGCGACACGAAGCGGCCGTTGGCCCAGGCCACGGCCAGGGCGGCCAGCGGCAGCAGCAGCAGCAGCCAGCCGCCGGCGGCGCTCGCGAAGCGCTCCTCGCCGCCCGGCTCCCAGGCGAGCCAGGCCCTGACGTCGCCGCCGAAGAGCCGGCGCTCGACCAGCGGGCCGAGGACCACCGCCAGCCCCACGCCGAGCGGCGCCACCACGCCGATGAAGGCGAAGCGCCGGCGCTGGAGGCGGATGGCCCGCTCCGCGGGCAGGAGCTGCCAGAGATGGGCGCCCACGAGGAACGCCAGCGGCACGGTGAAGAAGAGCATCAGCACCGCCGGCACCAGGTCCTCCACGAAGGGCGCGATCACCAGCGCGGCGAGGAAGCCGAGCACCACGCTCGGCAGGCTCGCCATGAGCTCGATCGCCGGCTTGACCAGAGCCCTGGTGCGGGGGTGGAGGAACTCGCTGGTGAAAACGGCGGCCAGGAGCGCCAGCGGCGCGCCGAAGAGCATCGAGTAGACCGTGGCCTTCAGGGTGCCGAAGATGAGCGGGTAGAGGCCGAGCTTGGGCTCGAAGTCGTCGGTGCCGCCCGACGACTGCCAGACGTGGAGGGGCTCGCCGTAGCCCTCGTACCACACCGGCAGGAACAGAGCCTTGAAGCTCGCCTCGGGATAGCCGGGATCGAAGGCGGCGGAGACCAGGCGTCCGCCGGCGAGCGCCAGGAGGCCGTCCTCCTTGGGCGCCGTCACCAGGCTCGCGACCGGCCCCTCCGCGGGGCGGACCTCGGCGAGCAGGGCCTCGTTGGTGACGTTCGAGAGCCGGATCCGGCCGTCGGCGAAGCCGGCGAAGAGCAGCCGGCTGCGCGCCGACGGCGCCAGCGCGGTCACCGCGGCCTCGCCCGCCGGCGCCAGCGTCTTGGCGTCCACGAGGAGGTCGGTGGCGCGCGGGTCCTGAGTCATCCCCGCCGGCCGTTGCCCGGGCTCGCCGGCCGCCGCGTAGTCCTCGCGGCGGATCAGGAAGCCGGCGTGGACGGCGCCTCGCGAGTCGCCCCAGACCAGGGTGCGGTTGCCGAGCAGGAAGGCCATCGCCGTCAGCCGCGTGCCGCCGGCCACCAGGCGCCCCTGCTCGGCGACGAAGACGTCGTCGAGCCGCGCCACGCGCAGGCGCGCCAGCTCGCCCGACTCCCAGCCCAGCAGCACGTCGCTGCCGTTGCCGGTGAGCTCGAGGAAGCGGGGCACGCCGGGCGCGAGCCGCGGAAAGGGCAGCTCCGCCGGCGCGTCGAACACGACGGACCGGCGGCCGGTGAGGAAATTCGAGCGCTCCTCGCCGACCAGGGCGAGCAGGCGCAGCTCGTGGCCGTCCGCCGCTGGCTCCTCGGCGAGAGCGACGATCAGCGGGCCGTTGGTCGTCACCACGTGGCGCACCCGCCGCACCGGCCCGCCGGCGACCGGCGTCGCCTCGCCGAGCTCGGCGGCGAGCTCGGTCACCCGCGCCTGGCCGGTGGGCGTGCGCTGGGCCACCCCGGCGCCGTGGTCGACCGCGGCGCCGGCGCTCGCCGTCTCGAGCCGCCGGCGGACGTCGGGCGGCAGGTCCGCGAGCTCGACGATCGAGCTCGCGAAGCCGATCGTGGCGGTCTGCACCGAGCCGTCGGCGAGGCCGAAGACGGCCTGGTCGCCCTGCAGCAGGAACGAGGCCGCGGTCAGCGCGCCGTCCGCGAAGAGCTCGATCTCGGCGCGCCGCGAGCCGTCGTCGAGGCGGAAGACCTCGATCGTGCCCGCGGCCGTCAGCGTCCAGCCGAGGATCCGGTATTCGTCGACGCCGAGGTGGAGCGGCTCCCCGAGGGGGCCGTCCGCCCAGGCCGCCATCGGCGCCTCGATGTCGCGCACCTTCGCGGGCAGGAAAAGCGGCGCCACGACCCACACGAGGAACAACGCCACCCCGAGCACGGCGAGGATGGTGCCGATCCCGCCGACGGTGATCAGCGCGCGCGCCGCGCGGTCGGCCACGACCACGCCGCGCCGCGTCTGGCGCCGCCGGGCACGGCCGGTGAATGACGCGCGCTCCGTCATATCTTCATCTTCATCTTCATCTTCATCTTCATCTCTCTTCTCCTCTCTTCTCTTCTCCTCCTCATTCGATCGCGATCCCCACGGCGGCGAGGCTCTGCTCGGCGACCTCGTAGGAGACCGGCAGGTAGCCGTCCTTGACCACGACCTCCTGGCCGGCGCGCGAGAAGATCAGCTTCAGGAGCTCGCGGCGCAGGGGATCGAGCTCCTTGCCGGGCGCCCGGTTGAGGTAGATCAGGAGGAAGCGGGCGAGCGGATACTCGGCCACCGTCGCCGGCGTCGGCGCCACCGTCGCCGCGCCGGCGCGCCGCGCCAGCGGTACCGCGGCGACGTCGGCGGTCTGGTAGCCGATGCCGCTGTAGCCGATGCCGCCGCGGTCGCTGCCCACGCCCTGGACCACCGAGCTCGAGCCCGGCTGTTCCTTCACCGAGTCCTTGTAGTCACCCTTGAAGAGCGCGTTCTCTTTGAAAAACCCGTAAGTGCCCGAGGCCGAGTTGCGGCCGTAGAGGCTGATCGACAGCCTCGCCCAGGGGCCGTCGAGCCCGGCGTCGCCCCAGGTCGTGACGTCGCGCTCATAGCCGCCGTTGCGGTTGGTGGAGAAGATGGCGTCGACCTGCGGCAGGGTCAGACCCTGGCGGGCGATCGGGTTGTCCTTGTGGACGTAGACCGCGAGCATGTCGATGGCCGCTTGCACCGCGACCGGCGGATAGCCGAAGCGGCGCGCGAACTCGTCGGCCTCGGTCTCCTTCATCGGCCGGCTCATCGGCCCGAAGCTGGCGGTGCCGGCGATCAGGGCCGGCGGCGCGGTGGAGGAGCCCTTGCCCTCGACCTCGACCGTCACGTTGGGGTAGACCTCCTTGAGCTTCTCGGCCCACAGGGTCATGAGGTTGTTGAGGGTGTCGGAGCCGACGCTCTTGATGGTGCCGGAGACGCCCTGGACCGGCTTGTAGACGGGAAGCCGCGGGTCGACGGCGACCTGCTGCGCCGCCAGCGGCGGCAAGGCGCAGCACAGACCGAGGGCGGTCGCGATCGTCTTCGTGATCTTGCGCACGTGGAATTCTCCTTGGACGGGGAAGGGCGGATGGAGCGCTGCCCCGGGGGATCGTAGGCGTGGCTCGTGAAGATCGCGTGAAGATCGCCGGAAGATCGGAAAACGCGTGCGTCGTCCACGAGCGTCCGCTGGAGGATCGTGAACGACGCACCGTCGTCCACGAGCGTCCGCCGGAGGGTCGTGAACGACTTTCCGTCGTCCACGAGCGTCCAGCGTAGGATCGTGAACGACGCGCCGTCGTGTACCACCATCCAGCGTAGGGTCGTGAACGACGCGCCGTCGTCCACGAGCGTCCGGCGTAGGGTCGTGAACGACTTACTGGAAAAACGGGCTTTTTCGCGTACCGCGGACGTACCGGCGGCCGTGGGAGTAGACGGCGTCCATCTTGCGCCGGTGCTCGAGGTGCCGGCGTTTGTAGGAGAGCGCGCTGATCCGGTTGCCGCACTGGACCTGGCAGTACTTCGCCGAATGGTTCCTCGAGAAGTCGAAGAAGGCGGCGCGGCACACGGTGCCCGAGCAGATCTTCATGGATCTCCAGGAGTCGTCGATCTGCGCCGCGGCCACGATCGCGCAGAGGCGCGCGAGCGCGCCGTCGAGGTGGTCCGCCGCCGCCTCGAAGCGGGTGCGTCCGCCGGTCTCGAAGCGCACCCGGACGGTGGCGGCGCTCGCCGCCTGGTCGAGGCGGGCGACGACGGCGTCGCTCACCGCCCGCTTGCCGCGGTTGGCGCGGATGAGCGAGCGCAGCGCCTCGCGCAGGTCGACCGCGCGGGCGAGGTCGGCATCGTCGAGCTCCGCGTCGGCGCTCGCCAGCGACCAGTGGGCGAGGAAGCGGGCGAGCTCCGCGGGGCCGTCGAGGTCCGTCCCGCGGGCGAGGTCGGCGGTGTTGACGAAGGCCTGGACGATCCGCAGGTCGCCGGGGGCCGGCGGCAGCTCGGACGTCCAGCGGGGGTCGGGGTCCGAGCGGGGGCTTTGCCTTCTGGGCATGGACGTACTGTATCAGCGCCGCCTGAGCTCCAAAGCAAGAGCCCCCTTCAGGTGAGCTTACTCAGACTCCGGAGGGCGTTTCATAGCGAGACAGCTTCTCCGGGTCGAGGACCCAGATGCCGGCCGCGGCCAGCATCGCCGCCGACTTCTCGCCCAGACCGCTCTCGCTGTAGAAGAGGAACTCGGTCCTCCTCGCCAGCCGACCGGCCAGCGCCTCTTTGACCCGCACGAAGCGACGGAGCGCGTCTCCCGACGGTTCCTTCTCCCAGTCTTTGACCTCGACCATCAGATCGGTGCCGTCGTCGCGCTCGCTGACGGCGTGGAGATCGACCTCCACGGAGTGCTCCTGCTCGAGATGGAAATGCGCCTTGCGTATGGAGGTGAAGCGGTCCAGGGTCAGATCCGGCGGCGCCCGTCCGGTGACGAGATCGCTCAAAGAGGCGCCGGCGAGAGACGCCGCCAGCAGGCGGTAGCGGACTTTGTACTCTGCCGCCAGCCCTTTCTGCCAGGCGATCTGGCGCTGGGCGGTAGCGAGCTCCTTCTTGAAGTCGTCCACGATGGCCTGCGCGCTCACCCGCTCGATCTCCACTCCGTAGATTCTTCGGAAGACCATGGCGAAGATCCGGTCGCCCAGGCCGCGGTAGTGGAAGTTCGACGACCCCTCGGCCAGGATGTCAGCCATGACGAGCTTGTGCAGGCGCTCCTCGAGCTGCTGGTCCGTCATGTCGAGCTTCAGGTCCGCGAGGATCTGGTCGCGCCCGCGTTCCTCGGGCTCGTGCGCCGCCAGGTAGAGGACGATCTTGCGCGCGTTGGCGTCGTTGACCCGGGCGAAGGCGTCCCAGAGGTACTCCCGCCACACCCGGGCGACGTCGCCCTTGCCTGGGATGGTCTCCAGGGCGAGGGCGTCGCGGACGCCTTCCCGGGTCGTCAGGTCCTTCTCTTCAATCCGGTTGCGGACCGTCGAGGCGATGTAGAAGGGGTCGTTGTCGCAGACCTCGGCGACGTGGGGCGCGGTCTCGTCGGTGACCGGCACGCGGTAGGTGTAGGCGTAGGCGTAGACCGCCTCGATGGCCTCTTCGTCACTCAGGCCCTCGAGGCGCCACTCGTGGTAGCGGCCCGTCATGTGGCGCAGGATGGCGCTCAGCCAGCCGATGTAGCTGCCGGCCACGATCTGCGGCGAGAACTTGCTCTCGGCGGCCCCCATGTAGGAGTAGCACAGCTCCTCGACCGTGTCGATGTCGTGGTCGGCGACGATCCAGCGGTTCAGATATTGGAACTCGTCGAGGATCTGGAGGATGCGCACGTCGTTGAGCTGTGAGATTCGGTGGCCGGCTTCGCGGACGTGGAGCCAGGCCGCCCCGGGAGAGCTTTCCAGGACGTCTTCCAGACCGCGGATGTCGGCGGCCACGTGCCGGTCGGACGCGGCCAGCTCCTTGAGCTCGTCCAGGGGAAGGGACATGGCGACCAGCTCGGGCGTGCGGGTGGTGAAGGCGAAGTACTGACTGAGGAGCCGGCGGTAGAAGGCCTGCGCGAAGTCCGTCTTGGTGAGGCGTTCCTCCGGGATGCGGTAGTAGAAGGGGATGAGCTGAGGGTCGTTGCGGGTGTAGAGGAGGTTGAAGAAACGCTGGAGCAGCGCCGTCTTGCCCTTCTTGCGCCGCGACAGGATCCCGGTCGAGAGCGAGATCCGCCGTTTGGCGCCTTCGGCCCACGCCATCAGCCGCGCCATCTCTTTCTTGCGGCCTACGAACAGGTCCGGATCGCCGATCTCCTCGGCCAGGGCATAGGTGAGGTCCCACATCATCGGTGAGCTCACACCCGGTACTCCGCTGCCACTCCCCGATACCGGGCGATCTGGCGCTGGGCGGTAGCGAGCTCCTTTTTGAAGTCGTCCACGATGGCCTGCGCGCTCACCCGCTCGATCTCCACTCCGTAGATCCTGCGGAAGACCATGGCGAAGATCCGGTCGCCCAGGCCGCGGTAGTGGAGTTCGACGACCCCTCGGCCAGGATGTCGGCCATGACGAGCTTGTGCAGGCGCTCCTCGAGGTCTTGGTCGCTCATGTCGAGCTTCAGGTCGGCGAGGATCTGGTCGCGCCCGCGCTCCTCGGGCTCGTGCGCCGCCAGGTAGAGGACGATCTTGCGCGCGTTGGCGTCGTTGACCCGGGCGAAGGCGTCCCACAGGTACTCCCGCCACACCCGGGCGATGTCGCCTTTGCCGAGGATCGTCTCCAGGGCGAGGGCGTCGCGCACTCCTTCTCGGGTCGTCAGGTCCTTCTCCTCGATTAGGTTGCGGACCGTCGAGGCGATGTAGAAGGAGTCGTTGTCGCAGACCTCGGCGACGTAGGGAGCCGTCTCGTCGGTGACCGGCACGCGGTAGGTGTAGGCGTAGGCGTAAACCGCCTCGAGGGCCTCTTCGTCACTCAGGCCCTCCAGGTGCCACTCGTGGTAGCGGCCGGTCATGTGGCGCAGGATGGCCCCCAGCCAACCGATGTAGCTGCCCGCCACGAGCTGCGGCGAGAACTTGCTCTCGGCAGTGCCCATGTAGGAGTAGCACAGCTCCTCGACCTTTTCGCTGTCGTGGTCCGAGACCAGCCAGCGGTTCATGTACTGGAACTCGTCGAGAATCTGGAGGATGCGCACGTCCCTCACCGCCGAGATCCGGTGGCCGGCGTCGCGCGCATGGCCCCAGGCTTCCTCGGGAGAGCTCTCCAGGACGTCCTCCATGCGGCGAAGGTCGGCGGCGACGTGCCGGTCGCCCTGGGCCAGCTCTCTGAGCTCGTCGAACGAGAGCACCTGATTGACCCACTCGGGCGTTCGGGTGGTGAACGCGAAGTACTGGCTGAGGAGCCGGCGGTAGAAGGTCTTCGCGAAGGCCGTCTTGGTGAGGCGCTCCTCCGGGATGCGGTAGTAGAAGGGGATGAGCTGCGGGTCGTTCCTGGTGTAGAGGAGGTTGAAAAAGCGCTGGAGCAGCGCCGTCTTGCCCTTCTTGCGCCGCGACAGGATCCCGGTCGAGAGCGAGATCCGGCGCTTGGCGCCGTCGGCCCACTTCAAGAGACGCGCCATCTCTTTCTTGCGGCCCACGAACAGGTCCGGATCGCCGATCTCCTCGGCCAGGGCATAGGTGAGGTCCCACATCGAGCGTCTCCCGGGGCCGGCGCAGAGTGCATGGCCAAGCCAAGGGTAGCACGGTCACGGCGCTCGCTTCAGAGCTCGACCTGGACGCGCAGCAAGACGAAGTCCGCCTCGCCCACGCCCGCGACGTCGGAGCGGACGACGTTGAGCATGAAGCGGGTCACGGAATTCAGGTACCAGTTGAGGCCCACCGTGACGTCGTCGAGCTCCCCGCCGGCGACGGCGGCGTCGTCCAGGTCGAGGGTCGACCAGCGGACGGCGACCTCCCAGGCGCCCCGGCCCCCGCCGCCGAAGCTCTCGCTCGCGGCGAGCTTCAGGCGGTGGAAGTCGCCGTGGCCCCGGCGATAGGGGCGGTGCTGCCCGGTGAGGAACCAGCCCGCCTGCACGTAGGAGCCGCGGAAGGACGGATCGCCGAGGTGGACGGCGTCGGCCTCGGCGCCGGCGAGCTCGGCGGCGGCCCAGAACGCGCCCCACACCAGCGCCAGCTCGAGGTCCCAGAGACGCACCTGGGCGGCGGCGAAGGCGCCGGTGTCGACGAAGCGCGGCGCCTGGTGGGCCTCGGGACGCTGGCGGAAGCGGAAGAGGTCGTCGCCGAGGTCCTTCCGGCTCACCCCGAGGCCGAGGTGGAGGAGGTGGGCGTCGTCGCGGTAGACCGGCACCCCGGTCACCCGGCCGGTCAGGTTGAGCACCCCGCTGCCGCTCGAGACGGCGAATTCGTCCGACTCGCGGAAGGCGCCCGCCGCCCAGGTGTAGCGTTCGCCGGCGTCGTACGCCATCACGCCGACGTTGCGCACCGGGTTGAAGACGGAGGGGAGGGAGCGCTCGACGAACGCGTTGTACTTCTCGCTGGTGACCTCCTCGAGGCTGAAGGGCTCCTTGAAGTGGCCGAGGCGGACGCCGCCGATCGCGGTGTCCTTGAGGCCCACGTAGAGGTCGGTGGCCACCGCGTCGCCGGAGGCGAAGTCGTACTCGAGCTTGAATTCCACCCGCTCGTAGAGGGTGCCCGCGACGTAGGGCCGCGCGCGGCGCACCTCGGTGCCGTCGGTGACGGGGCCGAACGCCGCCTCGATCGCATCGCCGGCGCCGGCGAAGGTGGCGTCGAGCTCGAGGCGGCCGCCGAATTGGAGCTTGAAGCGGCCGTCGGGCGAGTCGAGCTTGAAGGTGTCGTCCCACCTGATCTTCCAGGGGGCGTCCTCGTCGTCGGCTCTGGCCGCCGCGGCCGAGAAGGCCAGGACGACGGCGAGCAGAAGGGGGGCGAGAGGTCTGGCGCAGACCGGCGTCTTCTTCATGGAGCTGACGTCCTCCGAAGGTTCTGGTCCGGACGACGGTGAAGATACTGTAAAGACGAGGGGAGGGCAACGCCCGACGATGGTCCGCAGCCGTGACCAGCGCTCAGAGTCCCGCGGCCCGGTGGCGGCGTCGAGCCGGCGGTGGCGGCGCGGGCGGTGACCCTGGCCGTGATGTCGAACACCGTGGTCAAGGGCGCGATCGTGCTCGGCGCCGGCGGCGTCGAGCTCCGGCGGGCGCTGGCGCCGGGGTTCGTGCTCATTCTCGCCGCCGGTCTCCTGGCGGCCTTCCTGCCCCCCACGGCCTGACCTGCCAGGAGCGCCTGCGTCCGCTGCTCTGAGCCCCAAGGGGCCTTTGGCGGAAGCTGATAGGCTGAGCTGGAAGGATCGCGGAGAGGTCATGATCGAGCTTCCCTACGGCATCGCCGATTTCCGCCGCATCCGCCGGCAGCGGATGGTCTACGTCGACCGGACGGCTCACATCCGCGAGCTCGAGCGGCTGGGCTCGATCCTCGTCTTCCTGCGCCCGCGGCGCTTCGGCAAGTCGCTTTGGCTCCAGACGCTGGCCAACTACTACGACCTGCGCCGGCAAGGCGAGATGGAGGAGCTCTTCGGCGGCCTGGCGGTCGGCGGCGGCCCGACCCCGCTCGCCAACCGCTATTTCGTGCTCCAATGGAACTTCTCGAACGTCGATGCCGGCGGCGGCGTCGAGCAGATCGCCGAGAGCCTGCGCCGGCACGTGTGCTCGCGAGCCGCCGTCTTCACCTCGGACTACGAGGGTCATCTCCCCGGGCCGGTCGAGACCGACGCCGATCCGGCGACGGTGCTCGACAGTCTCACGAGCGCCGTCCGCAAGACGGCGTACAAGCTCTACCTGCTGATCGACGAGTACGACAACTTCGTCAACGAGGTGATGGCCAAGGACGTCGGGACCTACCGCGCCCTCTTCGATCTCGACGGCCCGTACAAACAGCTTTTCAAGTCGGTCAAAAACGCCACCGAAGGCCAGGGGCTGGAGCGGATCTTCGTCACCGGCGTCTCGCCGGTGGCCTTGAACGACCTGACGAGCGGCTTCAACGTTGCCGAGAACGTTTCCCTGAGGCCGGAGCTGGCGGCGCTGTGCGGTTTCCGGGAGTCGGAGCTTCGTGAGCTCCTGGAGCTGATCGCCAAAGGAAGGGATCTGGCACCGGCGGCCCTCGACGAGGCCCTCGACACCATGCGGACCTGGTACAACGGCTACCGCTTCGCCCCGGGGGCTGGCGAGCTGCTCTACAACCCGACCAACGCCCTCTACTTCCTGAGGAGCCTCCAACGCGACGGCAAGCCGCCGGACCAGCTCTACGACGAGAACCTGCGGACCGACCGCGGCAAGCTCGCTTTCCTGGCCCACACGGCCGCGGGAGCCGGAGTGATCGAGCAGCTCACCGAGGGGGCCGACGGCACCGTCGACGTCGCCCAGCTCGAGGCCAGCTTTTCGCTTGACGACCTGACGACCCGGATGGAGAAGGACCCGGACGCCGTGGCGTCGTTTCTCTATTACATGGGTCTTCTCACGCTGACGGACGCGCCTTTCCGACTGCGGATTCCCAACCTGGTCGTGCGCAAGCTCTTCCTCGACCGGCTGCTGGAGATCTTCCTGCCCGACCTCGACGACAGCTCCGGGGCGCGGAAGATCGCCATGCGCTTTTTTCGCGACGGCGACCTCAAGCCGCTCGTCACCTTCTTCGAGGAGAAGCTCCTGCCGGTGCTCTCGAACCGCGACCGCGGAATGGCTGCCGGGGCGTCCGGGCTCGCCGGCAGTGGCGTCAACGAGATGGTGGTCAAGAGTCTCTTCTTGTCGATCCTCTTCGAGGACACCTACTACCAGGTCTCGTCCGAGCCGGAGCTCGAGAAGACCTACGCCGACCTCTTCCTGCTCGTCCGTCCGGAGATGCGCCGCCACGGTTTCTTCGATCTCCTCTTCGAGTTCAAGCTCGTACGTCGCGCCGAGCTCGGAAAGAGGGGCCGGGAGCTCGCCGGCATGGACGAAGCGGCGCTCCGCGACCTGCCCAAGGTGGCGAAGGCGTTCACGGAGGCACGCCGGCAGGTCAAGGGCTATTGCCGAGCGCTCTCCAGGCGTTACGGCGAGCAGATCAACCTGCGTGCATACGTCGTCGTCGCCGTGGGCCTGGAACGGATGTTGGGACAGGAGATCGCGACGCAGGGGGACGCCTCGTAGTTCTTGCCCGGACGGCAGGACCCTACGAGCGCGCAGGTCGGCGCGCTGCGTACTTGAGCACTCGCACCTTCTCCATCGTGACCAGTCCCTCGGGCACCATCTCGTCGAGGATCGGGAGGAGGGCCTGGACCCTCTCCTCGGTGTCCACGACCTCGATGGCGATCGGCAGGTCCTGGGAGAGCCGCAGGAGCTTGTCGGTGTGGACGACGCTGTGCGCCCCGAAGCCCGCGACGCCGCGAAAGACGGTCGCACCCGCGAATCCCTCGCGGCGCAGCCGCTCCAGGAGCGCGTCCGCGAGCGGGCGCTTCTTCCACTTGTCCGACTCGCCGATGAAGATCCGCACCAGGACTTGTTGGCCGTCGAGCACGCGCATCGTCGTCTCCTTGGTGAAGCCTCAGCCGCCGCCGACGAGCCAGCCGCCCACCGCGAACCCGAGAAAGCTCGCGGCGAGGCAGAGCGTGACGGTGAGCGCCACGTTGAGCCCGGCGAAGAGCCAGGCGCCGTCCTGCAAGAGCCGCATCGTCTCGTAGCTGAACGTGGAGTAGGTCGTGAAGCCCCCGAGCGCGCCGGCGGTGAGCGCGAGTCGGACAGCCGGCGGCATCCACTCGGTGGAGAGGCCGACGCTCATGGTCGCGCCGAGCAGGAACGAGCCGAGCAGGTTGACCGCGAGCGTGCCGTACGGGAACGAGGTGCCGAGCAGCGCCAGCGCCCACCCGGACACCAGGTACCGGGCGCCCGTGCCGAGCGCCCCCCCGAGACAGATCCAGAGCAGCCGTGCCATGTCGTCCTCCAGCTTGGGCGGCGCCGGAGCTCCGTGTCAAGGGGCGAGCAAAGGGGGGACGACGCGTCACGCTTGAGTACCTTCAGTCGGCGCCCGTGCCGCCGGACGCGAGACCGAGCGCCTGGACGGTCCAGCCGAGCGCGGCGCCTCCCAACACCAGCCAGGTCGCGTTGACGTTGAAGCGGACCAGCAGAGCGGCCGCGGCCGCGGCGAGCACGATCGTCGGCGCGTCGATCAAGGCCGCCCGTCCGAGCTGGATCGTCACCACGGCCATGAGCGCGAGCGAGGCGACGTTGACGCCGTCGAGGAACGCGCCGGCCGGTGCCCAGGCGCGGATCCGCGGCACCAGGGGCCCGCTGAGCGCCACGAAGAAGAACGCGGGCAGGAAGATGCCCGCGGTGGCGACGAGGGCGCCGCTCGGGCCCGCCCGCGACGACGAGCCCGGCCCAGCGGCGGCGATCCCAGCCGATGTGGATGGCCATCTCGGTCGAGTTCGGGCCGGGAATCAGGTTCGTCGCCGAACGCGGTGGCTCCGAGCCGCAGGAAGAGCCACGCGAGCTCACCGAGGGAAGTCATTCGGCGGGGATCGGGCGCGCCGGGGACGTTCGGACGGCGGGCGGCCCCACGTGGACGAAGGGGACGAGCTCCGTCCGGTGGCAGGCGTTGCAGGTGGCCGTCAGCAGGTCGAAGCTCTGCGCGAAGAGCGCCGAGTCTTGCGCCGCGATGGCCTTCTCGACTTCGGGCAGGGCGCTCTCGAGGACCTGCGCCGACGCCGCCCGCTTGGGCCGGCGCTCGACCCCGTTGCTCACCGCCGTGCGGATCTTCTCGACCTGGTACTTCGCGTAGTCCCAGTTGCGGTCCTGGCCCGCCCAATAGAGCTCGTTGTAGCGGTATCCCCTCTCGACCATCGCCACGTCGAAGCCGCGCAGGTGCTTGGCGACGCGCGCGAAGCGCTCGTCGGTCGACCCTCCGAGCAACCAGGCGTTTCCCTCGGTCGCCACGGCGTCGCTCGGTGCCGCGGGCGCCGCGGCCGCCGACTCGGCGGGCGGCCGGGAGCACGCAGCGATCGCGAGCAGGACCAGCAAAGAGAGAGAGCGCTTCATCGTCGCACCGCCTACGGCCAGGCGAATGAGCGCTACCGCGTGCGGCGCTGCCGCCGCGCGCGCTGCCGTCATGGGTGCTGCCGTCATGATTGCCTCCTTGCGGTGTTCGTCCGCCGGGTGGACTGCCTCGTCCGTATCTTCCCGAGCCAACCCATGCCCCGGTCTCAGAGTCGGCGCCGGCCGGCCGGCCCCCTGAGCCACTTCAAGTCGGCCTGCCAGGCACGCCGCTCCGCAGCCTCGCGCTCGAAGAGCGTCTTCGTCTTCTCCAGCACCAGCGTGTAAGGGCTGCCCGAGCGCCGGGTCCGGTGCTGGACGGGAAGCTCGCGCGCGTCGATCCTGCGGTGGACGTGCCGTCTCTTCTCCTTGGCGATCGGCCACTCGAGCCGCTGTTCGTCCGGGTCGAGGAGGAACTCGCCGAGCGTGACGCAGAGCTCGCAGTCGCACCCCGAAGGGAGGGCGACGGACCAGTCACCTTTCTCCCGCGCGGGCTGTTCGAGCCGGGCCTCGATCCGCCGCAGGCAATGCCGTCTCAGGGCCTCGAAGCCGAACGCGGCTCGCCTCTCGGGCGGAACGCTCCTGGCGGCGGCCCGCAGCACCTGCACGAGGCAGGGTACCAGGGGCTCGTTCTCTACGGTGCTGAGGAAGGCGACCGCGTCGTCGTGCAGATCATCGGATTCGACGACCGCGGTGCTCTCGAGGAAACCGAGGATCGGCTTCACCAGCGACGTCACCGCTTCGTCCCGCCGGCTTGGCGATGCAATACCGCGAGACGATTCGATCCTGCCTTCCAGCCAGTCCCAGCGATCTCGTAGCAGCAGCCGCGCCGCAGATGGTCCCGCCGTGCCGTCGGCGGCGAGGAGCTTCTCGCACAGGCGGGGCAGCGAAGCGAGCCACGCTAGCTGATCCCGTCGATCGAATCGCATCCGGTCCCGTGGCGGGTCGTTCCACTCGCCCAGGAGGGACCGCGTCCAGTCGTCGCCGTAGCGTTTCACCAGCGCCGCGAACGCCGGAGCCGCGGCGGGGGTGACCGCCCCCACCGGGAAGGGCTGCAGCAGCGACTTCGCCAGTGCCGGTGCCTCGAGGCCCTCGGCGACGCGCAACGCCTTGACGAAGAAGCCGCGCCGTGCCTCGTGTGAGGCGTCGGCCTGCTTCCCCGACGGGTCGATCCAGCCTTTCAGCTCGATGCTCCAGTCGATGAGATCTTCGAGAGCCGCCCGACGTCTTTCACCTCGAGGTGCAGGTCGTCAGCCGCCGCCGTCCGCCGGGCGGTGAAAGTGTCGCGCTCGCCCATCTCGCTCAGGAGATCGCCGATCTGCTCGAGTGTCGCGGTCGTCACGGATGGCCTCCGGGGATCGTGGGTGAAGCGCTGAGCATACCACCGGTCAGAGAGGTTGAGGCCGACGGCGTAGAGCGCGAGAAGGGTGCTCGCGGTCGACGGTGACCTCGAAGACGATCGTCACCGTCGCGCCGGGCGGCAGGTCGAAGGGCAGCACCGAGGCGTCGAGGGCGGCGGCTTTGAGCAGGTCGGAGGGGCGGCGGCGTTCATGGCTCATCGTGTCCATTCAGTTTCAGCATCTATCTCGAAGATCTCTTTGGTGACGACGGCGGTGGCCCTCTGGATGCGATGGTTCTTTGCCCCGTCGCGTCTGAAAAATCACGCAGACAGCACCTCCACCGACCAGGTTTCCTTAACGGGATGCTCTCCGGTGATCAAATCGTCTATCTTGTCCAGAGTTGTGGCATGGAAATACCGTTCCCCGCACTCTCGACAGACCTCCGCGTCAACATTCTCAACTATGTACAGTCTGCCGTTTAGCCAGTGTTGTTTCCGTACCCTCTTATGTGTAGTCTGAGAACCGCAGAATTCGCATTCCATGATCTTCACTCCTTCTCGTAAACCGTGATGATGATCAGGTCGCCTATCTCTCTGAGGCGACACAGAACATGCATCAGCCTGCTGTCTCTTGCTGGTCCTTCGATCCGGTAGCGCGTCCCTCTGATGTCATGGGTGAGTTTTTTCTCGATGAAACCGTTAAAGATGGCGTTCTCTACATCCTTCCGCTCAAATCCATCGTCGGCCATCTCTTCTTCGGCGTGCGCCGAGAGATAGTACTCTCGAGTGCGAATCTTATGGCGAATCCTCTCAATCACCGACATGACCAAGCTCTTGGTTCGTCGCCATTCTCGTCATCGGCCAAGCCGCAGAACGGCCTTGCCGCTCAGCGGCGACGCCCGGCGCGAAGCGACGGGTGGCGTCCGCTGCAGTGGCCGGGTTGGGCGGCGGCGCGTAGACGTTACTGCACTCTGACATTCGCCTTGACGGTAGCGCTCTGGCCCATGAACTCTAGCTCGGGGTTTGTTTCCATCAGCGGACCGCTGAGCTTTTCCAACTGCCGCCCCAGCTGTGTCTGAATCTTCTCCGCTTGAGTGCGCCCATAGGGCAGCGTGACGCTCGCCTCATACGTGCCAGGTTCTAAGCCTCCTCTGGGTCCGAAAGGGCCGCTGCGCCATTGTCCGCCCTTCACGACGGCCTTGTCCTGGCCCGTGAAGCCTCTGCCCGACACAGAAGTAGAGAGCTCCGTTCCGTCTGGCAGGTTCGTGGCGCCTTGGAGCAAGATCTGGTCGCCAGTCACTGTGGGTTCGAGGGTGAGCCTCAGCTCGAGTGGCTCACTTGTGGCAGGCTCGGCCGACGCTTCGTCGGCCTGCTTCGGTGTCTCGAACCTCGACGATGCGGGGCAGGCCGGCGGCAGGTAGTTATTGAGGCCCCCAGATACCGTGCCCTCCTTGTTCCTCGTCCATCGTGCCGCCCAACAGGTCAGCGTGAAGTTTCCGGCGGCCTTTGGCTGTGCTGCTTCGTAGGCTTCTCGCGTAAGGAATGCGTAACAACTGGTGGCGCCCGTGCGCTCCTCTACGCAGTTCTTTGACGCCTGTATAGCATCTCCGGAAGATACGAGCAGATCGACGTTCTGCCAGCCGCCCTCGGTGGCCGCGGCCAGAATCTCGCCTCCGGAGTTCGATGTCGATCCTTGGGGAGTCTGACTACCTTCCGCCGGAGTTCCATTCTGGGCCGTGTTGGTGACATCCTTGCACGCCGCGACGCCGATAGCCATTGTCGCGAGGAGGACCAAGTTGCGAACGTGTTTCATTTCTGTGATTTCCTTACCACTGGCTCTTGCAGCTGAGGCAAACGGTTACTCCGCCGCACAACTAGAATTCCGCGGTCAAGACACTGCGGATCTCCCATTCGCCCAAGCCCCACTCTACGTGTAATTTTTGGTAGGTCAGCGACTTAGCTGCTGCCCTCCCGTCTCCGCGGTCGGAGTTCTGTGGTGTACAAACCGCAGAACTCCCCATTGTCGGAGTTCTGCGGTGATCGGACCGCAGAACTCCCTGCACGGCCATCTGTGAGTCCTCGCTCAAGTATCTGGAAAGACTCGGTTTAAGTGCAACCTTCGGTCTCCCGTGGCTCGGAACTCTGCGGTCTGGCGACCGCGGAGCTCCTGGGCCCAGTTCGGAGTGTCTGTTCCTCCGCTTCGTGGATTCACGCGGCCGGAACACCCCGAGTTCTGGATTCTCCAGATCTCTACGCCATACTGACATGTCACATCCTCAGCTTTCCCCACCATCTTGTTGGCCGGCGCCCACTTCGACGCCCAAACCCCGCTTCGCTGCCCCTATGATACCACAATCGGGCCACTGCGCTCCAGGCTGTATCTTCCCGAGCCAACCCATGCCCCGGTCTCAGAGTCGATCTGTCGGGCTTCGCACGGCGCCGGCACCGAGCCCAGGACGTCCGTGTAGATCTGCGTTGTCGCCGCCCGATGCCGGGCGATTCAGGTCTCCGCGGTGCGGCGCCGGCGGACCGGCCCCCTGAGCCACTTCAAGTCGGCCTGCCAGGCACGCCGCTCCGCAGCCTCGCGCTCGAAGAGCGTCTTCGTCTTCTCCAGCACCAGCGTGTAAGGCCTGCCCGAGCGCCGGGTCTGGTGCCGGACGGGAAGCTCGTGCGCGTCGATCCTGCCGTGGACGTGCCGTCTCTTCTCCTTGGCGATCGGCCACTCGAGCCGCTGTTCGTCCGGGTCGAAGAGGAACTCGCCGAGCGTGACGCAGAGCTCGCAGTCGCACCCCGAAGGGAGGGCGACGGACCAGTCACCTTTCTCCCGCGCGGGCTGTTCGAGCCGCGCCTCGATCCGCCGCAAGCAATGCCGACTCAGGGCCTCGAAGCCGAACGCGGCTCGCCTCTCGGGCGGAACGCTCCTGGCGGCGGCCCGCAGCACCTGCACGAGGCAGGGTACCAGGGGCTCGTTCTCTACGGTGCTGAGGAAGGCGAGCGCGTCGTCCTGAAGGTCATCGGCTTCGACGACCGCCGTGCTCTCGAGGAAACCGAGGATCGGCTTCACCAGCGACGCCACCGCTTCGTCCCGCCGGCTTGGCGATGCAATACCGCGACACGATTCGATCCTGCCTTCCAGCCAGTCCCAGCGATCTCGTAGCAGCAGCCGCGCCGCCGATGGTCCCGCCGTGCCGTCGGCGGCGAGGAGCTTCTCGCACAGGCGGGGCAGCGAATCGAGCCACGCGAGCTGATCCCGTCGATCGAATCGCATCCGGTCCCGTTGCGGTTCGCTCCACTCGCCCAGGAGGGACCGCGTCCAGTCGTCGCCGTAGCGCTTCACCAGCGCCGCGAACGCCGGCCCCGCGGCGGGGGTGACCGCCTCCACCTGGAAGGGCTGCAGCAGCGACTTCGCCAGTGCCGGTGCCTCGAGGCCCTCGGCGACCCGCAACGCCTTGACGAAAAAGCCGCGCCGTGCCTCGTGTGAGGCGGCGGCCCGCCAGAACGGCAGCAGCGACGCCGCCATCTCCCGCGCCCCGGCTGCGCCACCGGCCCGGATGCGGCGAGTCAGCTCCTCCAGCGCCCAGGCGGGCGAGGCTTCGGCGCGCACCGCGAACGCGCGCTCGCGCGGCCACAGGACGATGGCCGCGCGGCGGTACCAGCGGTCCATGGTGTTGCCCCAGTTGCCCATGAACCCCTCGTATTCGGAGGCGTAGGGCTCGAGGTCCGACGACGGCGTCGTCGAGCACACTTCCGTACCGGCGACGCTGGTGGTGATGGGTTCGGCCTGCTTTCCCGACGGGTCGATCCAGCCTTTCAGCTCGATGCTCCAGTCGATGAGCTCTTCGAGCGAGTAGCGGTCCGGGCCGTCGGGAGGCGGAGGATCGCCTTCTTCGTACCACTCGTCGTCTTCGTCGCGCTCCCAGCGGCGATGCCGCTGGTACCGGTGATCGCCCCAGTCGTCCTCCATGGCGCTCCAGGTCTCGTGGACCTCGGCGAGCGCCAGCACCAGCTCGCAGCCGTGGCGCTCCGCCGCCTCCCGCAGCGCTGCCGCGCGCGCGGCGTCGTTCCCTTTGAGACGCTGCCAGCCGAGGCCGCGCTCGGTGTACTGGTGGTCGAGGAGGTAGACCAGCCGGCTCGGCGGGTCCCGCGGCGGCGCGTCCTTGGGCCAGGTCGGTGGCGGCAGCGGCGTCTCGAAATGCTGGCGAAGCAGCTCTTCGAGGGCGTCCACCGTCTCCGGCGGCGCCTCGGCGGGAAGGGTCGCGGTCCGGTCGCCGGCGAGCATCAGGTTGTAGGTCAGGACGATCCGATAGCCGTCTTTGACGGGCCGGACCTCGTGGCGGCAGTCGGCGTAGAAGGCGACGAACGAGAGCCGCTGCTGGGTGGCGCGGTAGGTGACCTTCTCGCCCTGGTGCTCGACCACCATGGCGCCGCCCGTGAACCGGGAGGGGAGCGTCACCACCAGGGTGCCGACCATCTCGTCGCACTTCTCGGAGTCCTGGTGCGGCAGGAAGAACTGGTCCGGGGCGTAGACGAGCATGGAGTGAAGCTCGGCCTTCAACTTGCAACCCTCGGGCAGCCCGAGGTCGCCGCGCAGGGTATCGAGCACGGGCAGCAGGGTCCGGTTCCACCGCCGCTTGTCGATCCTGACCCGGCTCTTGGGGATCTCCCAGGTATGCCGCACCCGCTTGTCGAGGAGCGTTTCCACTCCTTGCCCGTAGCGAGCGGGCCGCGCGACGCGGCACAGCCGCTGCGCGGCCGCTCGGGAGATCGGGAAACGGAGCCGCCCGACGTCTTTCACCTCGAGGTGCAGGTCGTCAGCCGCTGCCGTCCGCCGGGCGGTGAAAGTGTCGCGCTCGCCCATCTCGCTCAAGAGCTCGCCGATCTGCTCGAGTGTCGCGGTCGTCACGGATTGCCTCCGGGGATCATGGGTGAAGCGCTGACCATACCACCGGTCAGAGAAGTAGAGGCCAGGACCGCGGGCCGCCGGTGCCGGCAGTGGATGGCGTGCCGATGAAGGGACTACCCCGGCAGGTAGTTGCCGCGCCGGCCGCCGTCCCTATAATTCGTAATATGACGAAACGACGATCCGGCCCCGAAGACCGCCTGCGAGCCCTGGCCGAGACCGCCAAGGGCCTCGCCCATCCGGCACGGCTGCGCCTGCTCGCCATGCTGGCCGGGGGCGAGCTGTGCGTCTGCCAGATGACGTCGGTGCTCGCCTTGGCGCCGTCGACCGTCTCGCAGCACCTGTCGGTGCTCTCCCACGGCGGGCTCGTCGCCGACCGCAAGGAGGGCAAGCTCGTCTTCTACCGCCTGCGCGAGGACGCCCTCGCCGCGGCGCTGGTGCCGCCGCTGCTCGAGCTGCTCGCCGGCGACGCGACGGCCCGGGCCGACCGCGCCGTGGTCGACCGGCTGCGGCGCGTGTCGGTCGCGGACCTTTGCGCGGCGGAGCTCGACCTGGTCGCGATCGGGGTCCGCAGGCCGCCGAGGCAAGCGTCGGCCCTTGCCTGAGGAGGAGGTCATGGAACGTTCCGAGCTGAAGTGGATGACCGGGCTCGCCGCGGCCTTCCTCGCGTTCTACTTCCTGCCGGTGGGCACGGCTCGGTTCGACGGCGCGCTGGTCGAGGCTTTCCAACTCGCCCGGTGGTACGCCCGCGAGCACGTGCTGCTCTGTCTGGTGCCGGCGTTCTTCATCGCCGGGGCGATCGGCGTCTTCGTGAGCCAGGCCTCGGTGATGCGCTACCTCGGACCCACGGCGCCGCGCCCGCTCGCCTACGGCGTGGCCTCGGTCTCGGGCACCGTCCTCGCCGTCTGCTCCTGCACCGTGCTGCCCCTCTTCGGCGGCATCTACAAGCGCGGCGCCGGGCTGGGTCCCGCCGCCGCCTTCCTCTACTCGGGCCCGGCGATCAACGCGCTGGCGATCATTCTGACCGCCCGCGTGCTGGGATTCGAGCTGGGGGTGGCGCGGGCGGTAGGCGCGGTCCTCTTCAGCCTTTTGGTCGGCCTGGCGATGGCGTGGCTTTACCGGCGCGAGGAACGCGAGCGGGCGGCTGCCCAGGCGAGTCTGCCGATGCCCGAGCCGCGGCTGACGCTGGCCCGCCAGGCGGTCTTCTTCGCTCTTCTCGTGGCCATCCTGGTCTTCGCCAACTGGGCGCCGGCCGAGAGCGGCACCTGGGCGGCGGTCTTCGCCGCCAAGTGGTGGCTGACGGCGGTCTCCGGCGCCTTGCTCCTCGTCGTGCTCGTCGCCTGGCTCGGCCTCGCGCCCTGGAAAGGGGCGGCCATCGCGCTCGCCGTCGCCGTCGCGGCGGTGATCGCCTCCGGCCACCCGGCGGTGCCGTTCAGCGTCGGCTTCGCGGCGCTGGCGGCGGCGGTGGCGGGCGACGAAGGCGAGCTCGGCGAGTGGCTGGCGGCGACCTGGGGCTTCGCCAAGCAGATCCTGCCGCTGCTCCTGGGCGGCGTGCTGGTAGCGGGCCTGCTGCTCGGCCGGCCTGGACACGAGGGGCTGATCCCGTCGGCCTGGGTGGCGGGAGCGGTGGGCGGCAACTCGCTCGGCGCCAACCTTTTCGCCGCGGTCTCCGGAGCCTTCATGTACTTTGCCACGCTCACCGAGGTGCCGATCCTCCAGGGCTTGCTCGGCAGCGGCATGGGCCAGGGGCCCGCCCTTACCCTGCTGCTCGCCGGCCCGGCGCTCTCGCTTCCTGCCATGCTCGTGCTGCGCAGCTTCCTGGGGTGGAAGAAGACCGCCGTCTTCGTCACCCTGGTCGTGGTGATGGCGACCGCCCCGGGCCTGCTCTACGGGGGATGGGCGGCATAGCGGAACCGATCTCAAAAAAAGGAGAAGCCTCATGAAAACGAAGATGCAGATCCTCGGCCCCGGCTGCGCCAAGTGCAAGCTGCTCACCGAGCACGTCGAGCGCGCCGCGCAGGAGCTCGGCCTCGACTACGAGCTCGAGAAGGTCACCGCGTTCGAGAGGATCGTCGATTTCGGGGTCATGGCGACCCCGGCGCTGGTGGTTGACGGCGAGGTCAAAGTCTTCGGTCACGTACCCTCGACCTCCCGGCTCAAGACGATTCTCGCCGGCGGCGAAGCGGGAGAGGCGTCGTGACGACCGACGAGGTTGCGAAGAAGCGCCTCAACGTCTTCGAGCGCTACCTGTCGCTCTGGGTCGCGGCCTGCATGGGAGTGGGCATCCTGCTCGGCAAGGCGTTTCCGGGCCTGACCGCCGCCGTTCGCCGGCTCGAGCTCGGGGAGGGCAGCCAGATCAACGCCGCCATCGCGGTGCTGATCTGGCTCATGGTCTACCCGATGATGCTCAAGGTCGACTTCGGCAGCGTGCTGGCGGTGCGCCAGCGGCCGAAGGGGATCCTGGTCACGCTGTTCGTCAACTGGCTGGTCAAGCCCTTCTCGATGGCGGCGATCGGTTACCTGTTCTTCCGCGTCCTCTTCCTGCCGTGGATCGGCGAGGAGCTCGCCAACCAGTACGTCGCCGGCTCGATCATCCTCGCCGCGGCGCCCTGCACGGCGATGGTCTTCGTCTGGTCCTACCTGACTGACGGCGATCCCGGCTACACGCTCGTCCAGGTCTCGCTCAACGACCTGATCATGCTGGTGCTCTTCGCCCCCATCGTCGGCTTCCTGGTCACCGGGGCGAGCACGCTGACGGTGCCGTTCAACGTCCTCCTGCTCTCGGTCGTCGTCTTCATCGTCATCCCGCTCGTCCTCGGCGCGGCGAGCCGCGTCCTGCTGATCCGCGCCAAGGGGAGCGCGCTCTCCGGTCCCGAATCCGGCGCCGCGCTGGCGACCGTGGTGGGCGTGCTCGTCGAGGTGCCGGTGATGCTCTCCGTCTGTTCCTTCTGCAACCGCACGAGGCACTGGTTCCCGGCGGCGAGAGCCGCCGAGGGCTGACTCGTCAAGACCCTGATGGAGGTAGGTCATGACCACACAATCCGTAGGATTCATCGGCGGCGGCCGAGTCACTCGCATCCTCCTCGGCGGTTGGCGGCGAGCCGGCCGCTGGCCGCGTCAGATCGCGGTTTGCGAGCCCGATCCGGCGGTCCGCGGCGTGCTGGAGCAGGAATTCGGCACCGCCCTCGTCACCAGCGACGACCCGGCGTCCGCCTCGCGGACGGACGTGGTCGTCCTCGCCGTTCATCCGCCCGCGGTCGAGCCGGCCCTCGCGGCGATCCGTCCCGGGCTGCGTGCCGACGCGGTGGTGCTCTCGCTGGCCCCCAAGGTCACGACGTCGCGGATGGAGAGCGTGCTCGGCGGCTTCTCGCGCCTGGCCCGCGCGATTCCCAACGCCCCGTCCATCGTCGGCGCCGGGTTCAACCCCGTCGCCTTCGGCCCCCGCCTCGGCGACGCGGAGAGGCGGACGGTCCTCGACCTCCTCGAGCCCCTGGGCGAGTGTCCGGAGGTGCCGGAGGAGGACCTCGAGGCCTACGCGGTGGTCTCCGCCATGGGCCCCACCTACCTGTGGTTCCAGCTCGCCGCCCTCAGGGACCTCGGCGTCGACTTCGGGCTCTCGCCCGAAGCGGCGACGCGGGCGACCCTGCGCATGGCCTCGGGCTCCGCCGGCGTCCTTTTCGACGGCAGCCTGGAGGCGTCGGAGGTGATGGACCTCGTCCCGGTGCGTCCGCTGGCGGCGCACGAGGACGCGATCCTCGGCGCCTATCGTAGCGCGCTGCCGGCGTTGTACGAGAAGCTCGCCGGCAAGCCGTTGGCGGCCGCAACGGTCTGAGCGGCGCACCACGTCAGGTGGCAAAGACGTCATCGAGGGACGAAGCGCTGAGGATCCTCTTGGCCCACCGCAGGATCTGCTCCCGGCCGGCCTTGCGGACGTTCTTCCGGAGCGAGTCGTCGAGCGGACCGAACCGTTCCTCGATCAGCGACAGGACGACCTCCTGCTGGCCCTCGAGCTGGCCTTCTTCACGGCCTTCTTCACGGCCTTCTTCACGGCCTTCTTCACGGCCTTCTTCACGGCCTTCTTCACGGCTGAGCCTTTCGATGCTGGTCACGTACCTCATCTTGGACTCCTCTTCCATGTCGTAGTCGTCGGACGGGGTGGGGACTTTGTCCTCAGGCGACGCCGTGGGTTCTTGTCGCGACATGGCGGTGCCGAGCTTCGCAGAAATCTACGCCGGCCGCAACTTTCTCGGCGTTGGCGGCGGTGAGGAGCCTGACGTCGATGTCCACCGTAGCGACGCCAGCGGCCGCGACGGGCGAAGCAGGCTTGGCGGCCGCGGCGCCGGCGTCCTCATGGCGAGAGCATCGACGAGTTGATCGCCAGCACGCGCTCGTCGCGGGCGACACCGGCCAGGAAGGCAGGAGTCGAGTCGAGGGACGGCTACCACCTGTAGGCCCTTCCGTCCGGTCGACCCCAAGATCTCGATTTCACTGAATCTTCACTGACCGTTTCACAGCGCTTCACGGATATCTCCTAAGGTCGCGACCGGCAGTCCTCGCGATCGGCAGTCTCACTCTAGGTCGTGATCGGCAGACTGCTGGAACGGATGGGCTGGACCGCACGTACGGGCGTCAGAGTCTAAGAGGATCTCCAACAGCGAGAAAGTCGAAGGAGACTGTCATTTGCCCAGATAAAGTGCCGATAGCGAAAGCACGATCGATCCCTCTGGGGGTGGACTATGCAAAAACTGCAAAAACTCATCGCGGGTCCAAGTCTTCCTCATGCTCTGTTTGCGATTGGCATAAGTCTGATGTACCTATCTTTGGGGCCAGCAATTCATAGGACGATTGATTTCTTCACTTCGCATCCTGATGAGGCCTCCCTGAAAGACAAGGTGTTCTCGTGTATTTGTCTTCTGATATTTGTAGCCACCTTACTTCGTTTCATTCCTGGGGCACTCTACTTTTTCAGAGAGATCCATCCTCGGTGCATCCATCGGACATCATCAAACAAGTCGGAGGCGACCTCGGACGAGTCCGTGCCCAAGGGTCTGTACTCAGACTTGCTAGCGCTGATAGTCCGTGGCTTCGCTTTTATTTTCCTGTCGAAGGCAGTCACGCGGCCGCCAGAGTTTTTTGCCATTTATGCAGCGCTGATGTTATTCGACAGCCTTTGGCTTCGTTACACTTGTTGGCTCCGCACCTGCGTGGAGGAATCTCTTCTTGAAGATATGTTGATTACGATCTATAGACGGCGGCCGCCCATCGAGGCGACCCACCTGTGGCTGGTCAATAACTCGTGTACGTTCCTTTTTCTTGCTTTGACTTATCACGTGTTCAAGGTAAACGTGATAAGTTATCACGCCCTCTTCGCCTTGGGATCAGTGCTGTGCATGCTGAACTGTGCCCTGGACTTCTATCTCACCGCCTGGGTATATTTCCCAGAGCTCGACAGACATGGCAGGCAAAAGGCATAAACCAGGCCCCTCCATAGGCACTCTTGTCCAAAACACCGTTTAACTTCCATGTGGAAGGTAAGGTTTATCTAGATCGGGATCGAGGCGAGGTCTGGCCGCTGCCAGCAGCCGACTTTCGTCACCTCGAGGTGCCGATCGCGCCCATCGCGGTGCAACCGGCGCCGGCCGCAGGCGTGCCGGCGGCGTCGATGATGGCGGCGACGGTGGCGAAGCCGTCCGTACCCTGAGTTGGTAGGATGCCCCCGTGTGGTTCCGTGGAACCAGGCGTTGGCGTAGTAACCCGTAACACGGAGGGCCTCCCGATGATAAAGGCCGCGAGCCTGTTCAGGCAACTCCTCAGCAACTTCCCTCGCTCCGAGTTCGACGCTCTGGCGAGAAAACACGACGCGGAGCGCGGCGGCGAAGGGCTTCACCTGCTGGGACCAGCTTGTGGCGATGCTGTTCTGCCACATGGCCAATGCGGACTCCCTGCGGGAGATCTGCATCATCGGGAGGTGGCGAAGGGCACTCTGCGCAGCCTGATTCGCTCCGCGGACCTGACGGTCTCCGACTTCCTCGCTGCAAGGTTAGAACCGTCCGCTGCGGGTGGCGGCTGCCGCGGCCTGATTCGATTCGGCGGCATCACGTAGTTTCCCGGCCTGTGGGGCTCTCGGCCGGGGAAGAGCCGGTCGAACGAGCCCGGAGGCCGGTGCGCGGCGTACTTGAGCACTCGCACCTTCTCCATCCATCGTGACCAGTCCCTCGGGCACCATCTCGCCGGGAGGAGGACCTGGACCTTGTCCTCGGTGTCCACGACCTCAATGGCGATCGGGAGGTCTTGGGAGAGCCGCAGGAGCTTGTCCGTTCGGACGACGCTGTGCGCCCCGAAGCCCGCGATGCCACGAAGATCGTCGCTCCCGCGAATCCCTCGCGGCGCAGGCGCTCCAGGAGTGCGTCCGCCAGCGGGCGCCGCTTCCACTTGTCCGACTCGTCGATGAAGATCCAGTACCTGTTGGCCGTCGAGCACTCGCATCGTCGTCTCCTTGGATGAAGCTCAGCCGCCGCCGACGAGCCAGCCGCCCACGGCGTATCCGAAAAGGCCGCGGGGAGGCAGAGCACGACGGTGAGCGCCACATTGAGCCCGGCGAAGAGCCACGCGCCTTCCTGCAGGAGCCGCATCGTCTCGTAGCTGAACGTCGAGTAGGTGGTGAAGCCCCCAAGCGCGCCGGTCGTGAGCGCGAGTCGCACCGTCGCGTCGGCGGCATCCACTCGGTGGACAGGCCGACGCTCATGATCGCGCCGAGCAGGAGCGAGCCGAGCAAGTTGACCGCGCGAGCGTGCCGTACGGGAACGAGGTGCCGAGCAGCGTCAGCATCCCGGACACGAGGTACCGGGCGCCCGTGCCGAGTGCCCCCCCGAGACAGATCCAGAAAAGCCGCGTCATGTCGTCCTCCAGCTTTCGACGGCGCGGAACTCGGCTACAAGGGGTGTAGACGACACGTCCGCGGTGGGCGATTGACCCACCGGTCGGGCTCGCCTCGGCTGCTCCATGGCGGCCATCCTCGCACGCCGCGGCGTCGGCGAGCGGCGTCAACCTGTAGGTCCATCCTGCCGCTCGACCCATATCTCGATTCATCAAATCTTCACAGATGCTTTCGCGACGCTTAACGCTCGCCGGATCAACTCTTTACGTAGCCGGAAGCGCTGACCGCGCTTCCGGTTTTCGTTTCTTAGAGAAGATTCATCTAGGTCCAGGCAAGAAAGGAGGTTGGAAGGAAGGGTAGACCGGTCAAACGAGAGGGGAAGCGGCGTCGAGCCCCAGCCCCACAAGCTAAGAGCCCGACGCCACACAGAAAACCGCGCTCGAGAGCGCGCTAACCAGTACAAGCTCGTGACCTTACAGCCGTTCTCGAGCCCAGTCAAGGGGACATTGAGCATGTCTGAACACGACAAGGATCCGTCCCGCCCTGGGGAGATGGTGGTTGTCCTGGGCGTCCTCATCGCACTGGGGATACTCGCGTCTATTGTCGGTGCCATCGTGGCGGTGTTGCAGTACGTGAAGGGTTAGGGCCTGCTCAAGAATTACGTGGTTCACAGCAGGTTCAGGCATGCATGATCGTACCAAGCGCCAAGGGCAGATGGGGCCAGCATAGCCGCAGGAGTGTTGTCGGTGGCCCTTGCGGGCGACACG